>Ga0207904_1000064_pt1 | contig 89874 bp, 79 predicted proteins | sample MalvirmetaMSP118_FD_184232 | JGI IMG/M metagenome (GOLD analysis project Ga0207904, IMG submission 184232) | Marine viral communities from the Deep Pacific Ocean - MSP-118 (SPAdes) | ecosystem: Environmental > Aquatic > Marine > Oceanic | place: Pacific Ocean | collected 2011-05-30 | reverse complement strand
TAGGGTTATTAATCAGACAAAAAAATGCCCGCTGGGAGGCGGGCAAAGGGAATGCCCGATGAGGTCCGGGCGAGAAAGTACGTTTCATTCAACAACAGGATCGGTCGGCACAACCAAATTCTGAGGCGGGATAAGCATTTCTATCACCACCATGAAAAGCAGGTTACCAACTATTTTTAGAATAAACATACTAAACGGGATCCCGGACTGACCCACACCTCAATGCGTTAGCCGATTTCGTCTAAAGCCACTCTCGGTTCAACCACATCAACTCTGCGTCGATACGTTCAATGCAATACTGTTCGATATCGGACAATCGTTTTTCCAGCGGCGGGCGGGCATTCCCCACCATCACCAGCGCCATACCTGCACGTTGCCATTCATCCAGAAAAGCGACCTCAGCAATGGAGACATTAAATTGATTGTGAATTCGATCTCGCACCCGATTTATAATCTGGCGTTTTTGTTTGAGGGACTGACTGTAGGGAATATATATTTCGAATTCTGTATAAAGAATTTGCGTTGAAGTCATTTATAAAAGGCGGCTTTGAGCCTGCGAACCAAGGTCTAGAAGAACGATCTGCTGTTCAGTCAGGCCTAACCTAAGCACCGAACAATAATCGGGTCGGTAGTTTACTAGCTTAACATCGCCCCGGATACTGCCGACGACAACATTGAGCACCATAAAATGAGTTACGATGATCGTAGGCGTTTGAATGGCTCTGATAGAGTTCAGGATGTTATCACGCCATCGGTGCAAACCCTCTTCCAGTTGCGGCCATTTTAAATGAGAGCTTGCTCGTAACCAGTCTAGCCGCTTTTCCAAAGGCACCAGCGCTGGCGTAGGAATTTCACAAAAGTTGTTATCAATCGTAACCGGCAGATGCAGCGCTTGACATAGGGGGCTTGCCGTTTGCCGGGTACGCTGCATGGGGCTACTGATTATGCTCCGGATCTTTTCCTGGCGTAGGACCGGGACTAGACCCAGTGCTTGACGAGTTCCCTCCTCGCTTAATCCGGGGTCAGGGTTTTCTTGCCAGCTAGCGGCGGCCTGGCCATGGCGAATACATAAAATTTCAATCATCTGCCAAGGCTAGCTTAACGGAACTTTCAATAGAAGGGCTTTGCTTATTTAAAATTGCCAGTTGTAACTGAACTCTACGAGATACGCCGTAATTTCTGACGTAAAGGTTAATCCGGCATAAGGGTTATATAAAAAGTTGGTTAGCTGATCCTCACTGTTTGCGTTAGTGCTGCTTCCTGCAGGCACATTAGCTTCAGTGTGGTAATAGCCCAACGCAAAATCAAAGTGCTGTTCTTTTTTCCAGTCATAGCCGAAGCCAATAGAATATAAATTCCCATCACCGATAGGCAATAACACATCCTGCTTGTGCCAGGGAATTGAGGATTTTCGAGGTTCCCAGCCCGCTCGCAGTGTTAGGCGGTCGCTATACTGATGCTCAACGCCAAAAGCAAAGTTCCATACGCTTTCGTAGTGACGCGGTATAATCAACTTATCGATATCAGAGTACTTGGGAGCGATCACGCTGGCCAGCCTGGCAAATTCCTGCGGCTCATCAAAGTCGATATGCAAACCGTCCCAAACTTCCCAATCGGTCCATTTTGCATCCATATTGAACTTCCACGCGGGAAGTATCTGAACACTGATTCCGGTAGAAAAGTGAGCTGGCGTTTTTAAGTTTACCCTCGCATCTCCGGTTTGTATGCCGACGCCATCCGGTGAGTTTTGTAAGCCGTTGGGCAGTCCCAGAAGCCGGACCAAAGAGGGAACATCACGATTTAAACCACCAAAGACCGCTTGCCAAGCGTCAGAATAAGTCATCCGATAGGAACCCTTCATTCGGTTCATGGCTTCACTCTCGTACACCATGCCCCAGGTCAACCAAGATGTCGGCTCCCACAGCAAACCAAATGAAAAGGTCGTGCTGAGCCCGGTTTCCACATCCACCTCCAAAGTAGCCGCCTGATCAAACGGGCCGAAAGCCCCTTCGCAAGCGCTCAAGCCCAAGCAATTGGCTTGCGAACCCAGCTGCTGCAACAAATTATCGACCACAGCAAGGGCTACGTTGGGCACCCGCAGATCGGTGAAAGCTGAAATGCCTTGGTAGGAAAAGTGGATACCCGCCCCAATCGACCATTCGTCGTTTAACTTGAAGCCAATGGTGGGAGAAAAATAAGTAATGCGGGTAAGCGCCATCTCGCGCCCCATGAATCGCCCCGGGTTATCCTCGTTTCGGCCATAACCGGCGGCCATAGGCGAGTACGCGGCTGTCCCTATTGTGTAATTGGCCCCTTCCGGAGCAAAAGAAGCGCCGCCCGTGGGCACCACCAAAAAATCAAGAGGCCATTCGGTTCTTCCACCCACAAAGGGGACTTTCAAATAAATGCTATCTGCCTGACTACGGGTGTTGTCAACGGAGTCGTCGTATCCCCACTTATCAATCTCTGCCTGTGCCTGAGGTGAAAAATGCCCAAACTCTACATCGAAGTTGAAACTGGCCGCAGCGACTTTAAAGAGGGCTTCGCGACCTTTTAATCGCGCCAGGCCAGCAGGATTAAAATGGATGGAATCCACGCCTGGTGGATCTGCAGTGACTGCGTTGCCCAAAGCCAACGCGATAGGGTTGCCAATCGTCAGGTTATTCACCAGTTCGCCATAACTCAGCTGAGGGCCAAGCAAAAAACAGGTTACAAGAGTACAACGTAACCAACAACCAGGGCGCTGGCTCTCAAATACCGTCAACATGAAGTCCCTCAAAATGTCCTGAAGCACCTTGCGATCGTGCCCCGGCACTTTATACCGTTGTTTTTATTAGTGATTATTATTATTAATCGTTCGGCTCTGTAGCATGCCTGCGTACTGACACGCCAGCAAGTGAGACATTTCTTAATATTTGTCTAGTCTATGCCAGCTACGATCTTTTTCAAGCGCTTTTTTACAGGCCAAAAAACAGTCCATAAAATCGAACTAATTCAATAAATTAAAGTCTTTTTTAGACAAACTCACAGTGACTGGTTGGGGATAGGTTACACTTAGGAGTACTCAACGACAGATCATGCTTGATCTTTAGCCGCGTGCCGTAATATGGTGAACGCATACAAAGTTATTTTGTTTATTTCCCGGCCCTGTCTGACGTGGCTGAAAATTATTGGTAAAAAGATGAATTTAACCCGTAATACTTTGCTCTCATCCTTCACTCTTGCACTAGCGTTCGCTCTCTCAGCCAACCACTCTTTTGCAAATATTCCTGAATACCACGACCTGGAGCCGAACCGCGCTCAACAAATTACCTCCGTGCGGATACTGGAAGGGGTAAATCGCTGGCATTTACGCAAACATCAGCTGGATAACGCCCTGTCTGAGGAGTTTTTTGACCGCTATATTGAAACCCTGGATTCCGGTAAAGCCTATTTTCTGGCGTCCGATATACAGGCATTCGAGCCTTACCGGGACCAATTGGACGAAGCCCTCCAGAGCAGCGATCTGAAGCCGGCGTTCCAGATCTTTAACCGCTACCAAGAACGGATTTCTGAGCGCCTGAAATACACTATCTCCTTAATACAGAAAGGCATCAAAAACCTGGATTTCACCATTGATGAAACCTTGGAGCGCGATCCGGACAAAAGCCATTGGGCAAAAAATGAAAAAGAGTTAAACGACCTTTCCCGCCGCAGGCTTAAAGACACCATCATATCGATGCGCTTGATGGGCAAAAAAGATAAAGACATCGAGAAAACACTGAAGAAGCGTTATACAAACCAGCTCAACCGGGTGAATCAGGCCAACAGTGAAGACGCCTTCGAGCTCTACATGAATGCTTTTACCCAAATATACGATCCCCATACTCAATACTTTTCACCCAAAGTGTCTGAAAATTTTGACATTAATATGAATCTGCAGTTAGAAGGCATAGGTGCCGTATTACAAAGTGATGAAGAGTTCACCAAAGTCGTCAGTCTGGTCACCGGTGGTCCGGCGGAAAAAGGCCAGGAACTAAAAGAGGCCGACCGGATTATTGGTGTCGGGCAAAGCCGCAATAAAATCGTGGACGTGGTCGGCTGGCGCCTTGATGAAGTCGTACAACGTATACGCGGAAAAAAAGGCACCACTGTCTTTCTGGAAGTCATACCTGCCAGTTCAAAGAGCGATTCCGATACCCGGGTCGTCAGCATTAAACGAGATACCGTGAATCTCGAAGACCGGGCAGCTCAGTCGGACACCATGGAAATAGAAACGGAAGAAGGCCCGAAAACGTTCGGCGTCATCAACGTTCCCGCATTTTACGCCAATCTGTCCTGCCAAAAGCATTCCGGAGACAACTGCCGTTCAACTACTCACGATGTCAGCGAGCTTATCAAGAAGCTAAAGGCCAAAAAGGTCGACGGGCTGGTCGTGGATTTGCGTAACAACGGTGGCGGCTCTTTAACCGAAGTGAATGACTTGCTTGGACTTTTTATCAAAACCGGCCCTACTGTACAGATAAAATCGTCGAGCGGTAATGTGGAAGTGCTGGAAGATGACGACCCGAGTGTGCTGTATGACGGCCCGCTGGCAGTAATGGTCAACCGTCTCAGTGCATCGGCTTCCGAAATATTTGCCGGTGCAATTCAGGATTATCAACGCGGCATCATTGTCGGTGACCGGACCTTCGGCAAAGGAACAGTGCAATCTCTACAACCCCTTAACTATGGCTCCCGCGGAGACCGCCTGAAAGTTACGATGGCTAAATTCTATCGGGTATCAGGCGTCAGCAATCAACATGCGGGCATTGTTCCCGACATAGAATATCCAAGCCTGATTGACCACGAAGAGATCGGTGAAAGCTCCTTGCCTAACGCGCTGCCTTCCGATCAGATTCGTCCGGCCCGTTACTATCACGATACGGAGCTCGAATCTGCCCTGACCTTCCTGCGTGCAGCCCATAACAAACGGGTGGATCACAACCCTGAATTTCAATACGTACGTGACCAAATGGCGAGCCTGGAAGTGGTACGCAATAAAACCGAAGTGAGCTTGAATTGGAAAACACGCCAACAGGAAAAGGAAGACCTGGAACAAAAGCGCCTGCAAATTGAAAACAAGCGCCGCAGCGCCAAGGGCGAAAAGCCTTTCAAGGACATCGAGCAATTAAAGTCTGAAATGGAGTCCGAGTCTAATGAAGAGTCAGCTGCGGCAGGCAAACATGGAATCGAGATTGATTACGAGCTAAAGGAAACAGGTCACGTACTGGCAGACTTCATCGAGCTACACCTGCAGCAAACCAGAATGGCAGCTCAGTAATGCCATTCCAGCTTGATCACAGACTGGCAAATGACACCTATCCGGTACAGGACACCCCGGAACACCTGTTGCTGATGATGAACGAACGGCGTTACCCCTGGTTCATTGTCGTCCCCAAGGTGCCAAACGTAACGGAGTGGCATGAGCTGACCCGACGACAGCAAACGGATATCCATTTGTTTTGCGTCAAACTGGGTGAATCGATCAAGCAAGCCTTTAGCGTGACAAAAATAAACACAGCGGCGTTGGGCAACGTCGTCAGTCAACTGCATATTCATGTGATTGGTCGCCACCCGGAGGACGATGCCTGGCCAAACCCTGTCTGGGGATTCGCCCCTCCCGCCCAAGCAATGGATCAGGCGACAAAAGAACATCGGATTGAAAGCTTAACACGACAATTCAATCTGACGCAGACGTAGAGTTACCAGGGTTCCCCAGTTATCGCTAACTGACATTGCAAAGTAGACTTTCGGATTTGTAATACAGAACACGGACGGCAAATTTAATAATATGGGAAAAAATAACCGCCGTATGCCCCGACCGCCCAAACAACTGCAAGCGCTTTTCGTTGTAGTTACCTTTTTACTTTTGACCCCGTCCTTAGCATTCAGCTTAATTATCGACGACAGCCAAAGCGTTTATAACCTCTCCCCAAACCTTGAAATCCTCGAGGACTCCGACAACTCTATCCGCATCTCTAATTTTCTGCGTGATCCGGACCAATATCCCTGGTTCCGGGTATCGGATACCGTACCGAATTTTGGATATAGTAAGAGCAGTTATTGGTTTCGAGTAAAACTCAGCAATCGCCACCCACTCCGCACAGAATGGCTGCTGGGGATCGACTATCCGATGCATGATTATCTGGATATTTATTATGTTCATAATAAATCGATTCTTCAGTCATATCATGTTGGCGACCGGCTCCCCCATGAACATCGCCCGATTGACCACCGCAACTTTATATTTCCATTCGTAATGGAAAACAGCGCATCCGTGGAAGTCTATATCCGTTTAAAAACAGAAGGCACGGTCAAAATGCCGCTTTACCTGTGGGAAGAAGCGGAATTCATCAAATCGGATCAGGGGTTTATGTTGGGCCAGGGTTTTTATATTGGCTCAATGTTTATCATGTTCTTCTATAACTTTTTCCTGTTTTTCGTGGTCCGCAACCGCTCTTACCTTTTTTATATTATGTACATTCTCTGCCAGGTATTTGCGTTTGCCATATGGCGTGGCTATGGCTTTCAATATCTTTGGCCTAACTGGCCAACCTGGAATCAGATATCCACTATCTTTTTCCTTGGTGGCACCATCACGTTTGCCATGCTGTTTTCGATTTTCTTTTTGGAAGCCAGGCGGTACCTGCCACGGATGTTCTATCTAATGTCGGGAATATCCCTGTTCGGCTTAGTGCTGCTGTTACTCAGTTTTGTAGCGCCCTATTCGGTGCTAATCAAATATGCTATGTATGGGCTTTTAATTACTATGCTGGTGAATTTAATAGCCGGAATACTGGCCTGGAGAAAGGGTGCCCATGTCGCCCGGTACTACACTCTGGCCTGGCTGATGGTTGCTAGCGGATTCAGTTTATTCGCACTCAATTATACCGGATTGATCCCCAGTAATTTCATTACTGAAAATGCCGGGCAGATCGGTTCGGCAGTGGAGGTTGCCCTCCTGTCAATGGCGTTCGGCAGCTTCTTTACCGAAGAGCGCCGCGCCAAGTCTAAAGCACAATCGCAACTACTGGAAAAAATGCGCGAAGCCTATAAAGCCCAAGCCGCCAGCACCGCAAAGAGTGAATTCCTGGCCAAGATGAGCCATGAAATACGCACCCCGATGAACGGCGTAATCGGAATCGCCGAGCTACTGCGTGAGACGGACTTGAGCAAAGAGCAAAAACGCTACGTGGACACCATCTACAATTCCGGCAACGCGCTATTGCACCTGATCAATGACATACTCGATCTTTCCAAAATTGAAGCCAAAAGAATGGACCTTGAAAGAATTGCGTTCAATCCTCATGATCTGATCGAAGAGTGCTTATCGGTGTTTCAGAGCAAAGAGCTTTCAAGCAATCTGAGCTTTTATACCCGGGTCGCCAAGGACATACCGTCTGTGCTGATCGGTGATCCGACCCGCTTACGGCAGGTCCTTCTCAATTTGATGAGCAACGCCGTGAAGTTCACGAAGCACGGCAGTATCGGTATAGTCTCCACGATCGAAATGCTGGAGAACAACCGGATCGAAATACGCTTTCAGGTGAAAGACACCGGCATCGGTATCTCAAAAGATATCCAGCAAAATCTGTTTTCTCCTTTTACTCAAGCCGACAGCTCCACCACCCGGCGCTATGGTGGTACCGGACTCGGGCTCTCTATCTGCAAAGAGCTCGTTCACATTATGCAGGGGGAAATCGGTTTAGAAAGCGAATTCAATAAGGGATCGACTTTCTGGTTCACCTGCCGTTTCGAAGTCGGCAAACTCACCGATATGCCACCAGATAGCCAAGGGCCCGTTACCCAGCCCAAAGAAGAGCATCAGGAAAAGCTGGACATCACCATATTAGTCGCGGAGGACAATGAGGTGAACCGCGTGGTAGTGAAAGGACTGGTTAACAAACTGGGATCTAGAGCCAAGTTTGCCACCAACGGCATGGAAGCAGTTGCTATCTACAAGGTCGAACATGATCAGATTGATGCCGTATTGATGGACTGTGAAATGCCGGAGATGGACGGCTACGAAGCGACGCGGGCAATACGCGAGTTCGAACTACACAATCAATTAACCCGCAAGCCGATCATCGCAGTCACAGCCCATGCTGTGGGCGAATCCAGAGAACTGTGCCTGCAAGCGGGTATGGATGAGTATATCACCAAGCCTATTCGTCTGGATGCAATGCGTCAGAAAATCAAACACTGTATGCAGGAGGGGAATTCAGCTTCCTGATGCGGCGTCTCCGGTTGCAGAAAACTGTTGATCAAAACGGCGTAACAAACCAATTACCGGGTCAGCATATAACGCTTTCGTTTTGAAATATTCTTCCGCCATCGGGGCAATATCACAGCGGGCCGGAAGCTCATGCTCCCCTTCAATAATGGCTCTGAAGCGGGCAATGAAAACCCATTGAAGCCACTGATGAAACTGCATGGTGTCATGAAAAAAAGGGATTTCACTTTCAAATGCTTGTGCTGGTGGCATAGTTGCCTCCCACAAATCAAGCGCCTTCAACTCCGTTTCCAGATTCTTAATGATGGATAACAACAATTCCCGGTCTATCATCAAGCGCTCCTATGTATGTCCGGATTCGGGTTTAGTGATACACTTCATGCTGCCACGTGACACCTTAACCCAAATCAACCCGGCTATGAGGAATTACATGAAAAAGCACCGTCTCAGAAGCGCTTTGGTTTCAGGTATTTGCCTGATGGCAGCATCGCTGTCTGTAGCAGAAACCCTGAATCTGCAGCGAACCTATGAGTTAGCATTACAAAATGATCCGCAATGGGCCGCCGTTAAAGATCAATATTCTGCCAATCAACAGGTCATTGATCAGGGACGTTCCACTATTTTGCCCCAGATAACCCTGAGGGGAAATGTAGCTAAGAACGAAGTGGAATACGATGGCTTTGGCGACGATAAATTTGACAGCAAAGGGTATTCTGCAGAAATTGTACAACCCCTATTCCGCCTCAACAACTGGCATACATTTAAGCGCAGTGAAGCCCTGAACAGTCAATTTGACGCGGACTATCACAACGACACCCAGGACTTCTATTTGCGGGTGGTTACCAGCTATCTTGAAGTATTGCGATCAAACGCAAATATGGAATATAGGAAAGCAGAGCAGGAAGCCATTTCGCGACAGCTCGAACAAAGTAAACAGCGATTTGACGTAGGCCTGGTAGCGATTACAGATGTACATGAAGCTCAGGCGGCTTATGATACCGCGGTCAGTGAGCGCATCAGTGCTGAAACTGAGCAATTTGTTGCCTTACGCCTGCTGGAAACGATTACCGGTGCCACCGTTGACGATGTCGTGGATTTGAAAGAAGATTTGCCGATTCTGCCGCCTGATCCCATAGATATAAATCAATGGCTGACAATTTCCATGGAACACAACGCCGCACTGCAATCAGCGATTTTTGCAGCTAAAGCCGCGGAACAGGACTACAAAGCCAAACGTGGCGACCACGCACCCACCGTTGATCTGGTCGGCGCTCATGCTTATGACAGTTCCGACTCCCGCTCGTTGGTGACCAGTACGACAAATCCCGATACAACGACTAATCGTATTGCCATTCAGGTGGAGTTGCCCCTTTATTCCGGTGGCAACACCAGCGCCAATCGACGCCAGAGTAAATACCAGTTTCTGGCATCGCAGGATGTCGAACGCCTTCGTCGACGGGAGGTTATACAGGACACAACCAATTTCTATCAATTGGTCATCGCCAATGTCGCCCAGGTAAACGCACGCAAGCAAAGCTCGCTCTCCGCCAAAGTCGCTCTGGATGCTACGCAGGCAGGATACGAAGCCGGCACAAGAACGATCGTGGACGTGCTGAATGTACAACGGAATCTATTCCAGAATGAGCGAGATTATGCCAATTCACGCTTTGACTATATTTTGAATGGGCTTCGATTAAAACGCGTTGCGGGCATGCTGACAGAACAGGAAGTTCTGGCTTTGCAGCAATGGATGAAAAATTCCTAACCGGTAACCGCTACAGCAATAAACAACCGCCGCAAGACAAGCACTTGCGGCGGTTGCAGGTTTAAATCTCCCTTCAAGGGTGCTATTTACTTCTTCGTTTGGCACCCCAAACCAATAAATCCTGATAGCCGGTTGGCAGCAAGCGCTGCAGGGTATCAATCACCCTCGCATCGGCTCCGATTAAAACTCGCGGTTTATTCTTTAATACGCCGCTTATAATAATCTGCGCGGCTTCGTCGGGCGTGGTGCGGGCTGCCTTATCGAACATTTTCGCCGCTTTGACCGGGTCCGACGTACCGGCTTTACCCCCATCGCCGAAGCGCCCGCTGCGGGCAATATTGGTTTTTATGCCACCGGGATGAACGCAAGTCACGTTGATATTATAACCCTCGATCGCCATTTCCTCCCGTAGCGATTCGGTAAACCCCTTCACCGCAAATTTTGCAGCATTGTAGGCGCTTTGAGTTGGCACCCCGATCATACCAAACACACTGGAAATATTAATAATGTGCCCTTCACCGGCGGTTTTTAAATAAGGCAGAAAAGCTTTGGTACCGTAGACCACACCCCAAAAATTGATGTTCATTAGCCATTCAAAATTTTCGTAACCCATATTTTCTACGGTTTCGCTCAGCGCTACGCCTGCATTGTTAAATATCAGGTTCACCTGGCCCATATCAGCGACCACGCCCTCAGCCCAGGCATAAACGGCTTCACGATCCGCCACATCCAGAAGCACGGCACTGACCTTAACGCCCATCGATGCCACCAACGCCTCTGTTTGGTCTAGACCGGCTTCGTTGTTATCTGATATCGCAACATGGCACCCCAACCCCGCCAACGACACTGCCAATGCCTGCCCAATACCGGAACCCGCTCCGGTGATGGCGGCCACTTTACCCCGCAAATTTTTCATCTGTTATTCCTGTGCTATGGCATTTAATGCATTTTAAAACGATAAAAAGGAATCTCTATTGCCTTGGCGCCGTCCACAAACAAAAAAGGCGCTGTTCATAAAGAACAGCGCCTTTTTATCACCTGAAATCAGCTTAACTTATTTGTCAGCATTTTCCAGTTGTTGCTTGATCAGATCACCGATGGTTTTCGGCGAAGCTTCCGCTTGATTCTGATTCAGGCTACGCATTGCTTCCTTCTCGTCAGCTACGTCTTTCGCTTTCACCGACAGGCTGATACCACGATTTTTGCGGTCAACACTGATGATGCGGGCTTCAACGTCATCACCTTCGTTAAGGTGCGAACGAGCGTCTTCAACCCGGTCACGACTCAATTCAGATGCTTTCAGTGTTGCCTCAACACCTTCTGCCAATTCAACAACAGCCGCTTTAGCGTCAACGGATTTAACCTTACCGGTAACAATCGCGCCTTTGTCATTGTCCTGTACGTATTGAGCAAACGGATCTTGTTCCAGTTGCTTAACACCCAGAGAGATGCGCTCACGCTCAGGATCTACAGACAGGATAACGGTATCGATCTCGTCACCTTTCTTGTATTCACGAACCGCTTCTTCACCCGGAAGATCCCAGGAAATATCAGACAAGTGAACCAGACCATCTATGCCGCCGTCCAGACCAATGAAGATCCCGAAGTCAGTGATGGATTTGATTTTGCCGGAAATTTTCTGGTTCTTATCGAAGTTACCAGCGAACTCTTCCCATGGGTTTGGTTTACATTGCTTGATACCCAGAGAGATACGACGACGCTCTTCATCGATATCAAGAACAATTACGTCAACTTCTTCACCGATGGAAACCACTTTAGAAGGATGAACGTTCTTGTTGGTCCAATCCATTTCGGATACGTGAACCAAACCTTCAACGCCTTCCTGCAGCTCAGCAAAACAACCATAGTCAGTCAGGTTGGTTACTTTCGCTTTTACGCGGCTGCCTTCAGGGTAACGCTGGGTAATTTCAACCCATGGATCAGAGCCCAGCTGCTTGAGGCCAAGAGAAACACGATTGCGTTCGCGATCGAATTTCAATACTTTCACCAGGATTTCGTCGCCCACTTCCACGATTTCGCTCGGATGCTTGATGCGCTTCCAGGCCATATCGGTAATGTGCAACAGGCCGTCGATCCCGCCCAGGTCCACGAATGCACCGTAGTCGGTAAGGTTTTTGACGATACCTTTGACTTCCATTCCCTCTTGCAGTTTTTCCAGCAGAGCTTCGCGCTCGGCGCTGTTTTCTGCTTCCAGAACTGCACGACGGGAAACCACCACGTTGTTGCGTTTCGCATCCAACTTGATGACTTTAAACTCGAGCTCTTTGCCTTCCAGGTGCAACGTATCGCGCACTGGACGAACATCCACCAAAGATCCGGGTAAGAAGGCACGAACAGATTCGATATCCACCGTAAAGCCACCTTTGACTTTACCATTGATAACACCTTTAACCACTTCAGAGGCTTCGAATGCCGCTTCGAGACGTTTCCATGATTCAGCGCGTTTCGCCTTTTCACGAGACAGTCGGGTTTCACCCCACCCATCTTCCAGTGATTCCAGGGCCACATCGATTTCGTCACCTACGACGATTTCGAGCTGGCCGGCTTCGCTGATGAATTGTTCACGGGGAATCACACCTTCGGATTTCAGACCCGCATATACAGTAACCCAGTCGTCGTCGATAGAAAGTATTGTGCCCTTAACAATGGCACCCGGGGTCATGTCCAGTTCTTTTAAGCTTTCTTCAAATAGTTCGGCAAAGCTTTCGCTCATGTTTTATAAACCTGTCATGTTTTGCTAACTGAGTTAGCATTTTCCGCCATACGCCACCAGCGCCGTACGGGTTATTTTAAAAGTGTCTTTCAAAGCAAGCTGGCGAGTACAGCGATGAAAAACGCGAAAAAAAGCGAATGAAAACCACCCTGAGGTGACTCCCCATACGCTTTATTCTTATATCCGGGACTATTTCCCGGCCGTTAACTTAGCTAATCAAATGTCTTTTATGCCATTGATTCCTTAGCAAAAAAATCTGAAACTAAGCCCTGAAACTGTTTAGTTTGCTACTTGGCGAGCCCTACACTCCTGGCATGATTCATTAATTCAGTAAATACCTCATCAATACTCATGTCAGTGCTATCAATTATAATAGCGCCGTTGGCAGGCACCAGTGGTGCCACCGAGCGATTGGTATCCTGCTCATCACGGGATTGTATCGCTGCTTGAAGGTCGGCTAAATTAGCACTCATGCCCTTATCTTGCAACTGTTTGAAGCGTCTTTCGGCTCTTTCCTGGCTGCTGGCGGTAAGATATATCTTCAGCTCAGCATCCGGAAAAACCACGGTTCCCATATCCCTGCCATCGGCAACCAAGCCCGGATTGTCCCGAAAATCATGCTGTCGCTGTAACAACCCCTGACGGACACTGGGTAACGCTGCCACGATGGACGCATTACGGCCCACTTCTTCTGTGCGAATATCCTTAGTGACCACATCCCCTTCCAGTATTACCTTGATCGGCTGATCCGGGTCATCCACCAGAAACTGCACATCCATATTCTCGGCCAGAATTTTCAGACTTTCTTCATTATCGAAGGAAACGCCATGATTACTTGCAGCCAACGCCACTAATCGATAGAGTGCCCCGCTGTCGAGAAGGTGCCAATTAAGCGACTGCGCCACACGTTGAGCAATGGTGCCCTTACCTGATCCCCCTGGCCCGTCTATCGTAATGACGGGCGAATTTTCCGGACTGTTATGCATCTTCGCTGCCTCCTGCTTCTGCGACATCGAGCTTCATACCCACTTTTCGTGACAGTTCAACGAAATTAGGGAAAGAAGTAGCTACATTCGCGCAGTTGTTAATCTTTATCTCACCACTTGAGCGCAGCGCCGCAACAGCGAACGCCATTGCTATTCGGTGATCCCCATGGCTTTCCACACGGCCGCCAGAGATCGGGCCTCCTTTTATAACCACGCCGTCCGGTGTCGGATCCGCCTCCACGCCTAAGGCGAGCAAACCATCCGCCATGACCTGTATCCGGTCGCTTTCTTTTACCCGCAATTCTTCCGCACCGGTCAATATCGTGGTGCCTTCAGCACAGGCTGCCGCCACGAACAACACTGGAAATTCATCAATCGCTAACGGTACCTGGTCCTGAGGCACACGGATCCCCTTTAGCGGCGCGTATTGCACACGGATATCCGCTACCGGTTCGCCCCCGACTTCGCGCTCATTGCTGACATCCAGGTTAGCACCCATCGCTTTGAGTATGTTGATTACTCCAATGCGGGTGGGGTTGATGCCCACATGCTCTAGCAACAGGTCGGCCCCAGGAGTAATGCTGGCTGCGACCATAAAAAAAGCGGCAGATGAAATATCCGCAGGTACGTCAATATTCGTTGCTACCAGGGTTCCGCCACCCCGGACACAGGCCGTTGCCCCATCCACCTGCACCGGATAACCAAAGCCCTTCAGCATGCGCTCAGTATGGTCGCGTGTCGGAGCAGGCTCGGTAACCCGAGTCTCCCCCTTCGCATATAGGCCAGCCAATAATACGCAGGACTTCACTTGCGCACTGGCCATCGGCATTTTGTAATCTATGGCATTCAGCGTCTGGCTCCCCTTAATACGGATCGGGGGGGTTCCATCATCACCGGTTTCAATCGCTGCGCCCATTTCGCGCAATGGATTCGCCACTCGCCCCATGGGGCGTTTTGACAACGATTCATCACCGGTAAGCTCGACATCAAATGACTGGGCCGATAATAAACCGGACAATAGCCGCATTGACGTACCGCTATTGCCCAGGTAAAGCGGGCCGGGTGGCGGCATGAGCCCGTTAATCCCGACACCGTAAATTTTTACATGGCCCTTATTGGGCCCTTCGATGGTAACGCCCATATCGCGGAACGCCTGGAGAGTCGCCAGGCTATCTTCACCTTCCAAAAACCCGAACACTTCCGTGATGCCGTCAGCCAGAGACCCCATCATGATAGAGCGGTGGGATATGGACTTATCGCCAGGAACACGAATACTGCCGTTAACTACACCGCCCGGCCGGGCAGTGAACACAATGTTCTTTTCAGTCATAGTTCTACTATATGCACGTTTAGCTAACATTTTGGTGAAGTGATCCCGAGCCACTTTTGCACGTGTCATCGCGCCCAGCATGGCTTTGGAATCCTGGTCTTCTACCGCTTGTCTGAATCGCTGCAAACCCTGTTGAAACTGATCAACCGCGGCTAGTATCGCCTGTTGATTGGCTATGAAAATGTCATGCCACATAGTCGGATCGCTGGAAGCAATTCGGGTGAAGTCTCTGAAACCGCCGGCAGCGTAACGGAAAATCTGCTGATTTTCACCCTCTTTAGACAACGTATCAACCAGTGAAAATGCCAACAGGTGAGGCAAATGGCTGGTGGCCGCCAGCACTGCATCATGGTATTCCGCGTCCATTGTGACCACTTCAGCCCCCATGCACTGCCAGATTCTTGCAACCGTCTCCAGCGCCGTTTGGTCCGCGCCAGGCGCAGGCGTCAGGATCACCCTGTGATCACGGTACAAATCCAGTTTGGCAGCACCCACTCCGCTGCGTTCCGACCCGGCTATGGGGTGCCCCGGAATCAACCAGGGAGGCACTTCACCAAAGACGGTTTTTGCCGCCGCAATCACGTTGCCTTTCACACTGCCGGCATCGGTCACTATGGTACGACCATTGAGTGCCGGAGCCATCTTCCGAAGCAACGCTTCTGTCGCGCCAATAGGCGCCGCTAACAGAACGAGATCCGCTCCTTTGACCGCCGCTTCAAGATTGCCTTCCGCCGTATCGATCAACCCCAGCTCCAGCGCTTTATCACGGGTCGTCTGACTACGGCTACACCCAACCACTTCAACGCACAGGTGCTGGGTTTTTAGCTCCTTTGCAAAAGAGCCGCCTATCAAACCCAAGCCCACCACAACGACCCGCTGCAAAGGGAACATAACGTCCGTTTGCGTGCTCATAACACACGCTCAAGCGCTTGCAGGAAACGCTGGTTTTCAGGTTCAAGCCCGATACTAACCCGCAACGACTCCGGCATCCCGTAATTGGCAATCGGGCGCACAATAACCCCTTCTCGTAGCAAATTCCGGTAGATGGGACCGGCATCACCTTGAAAATGAACCACAATGAAATTCCCGGCTGAAGGAATATAATCCAATCCTAATTTTGCAAAGCCCTCGATTAATTGAGCCATACCCTGCTCATTGACCAACCGGCTCTTTTGCAGATACTCGGTATCGGATAGCACAGCGGTTGCAGCGGCCAGTGCGAAAGAATCCACATTGAAGGGTTGCCGGACCCGGTTCAGCACATTGGCCACCTGGGGATGCGAGACGGAATAACCGACCCTCAACCCGGCCAGGCCATAGGCCTTGGAGAAAGTACGTGTCACGATTAGGTTCGGGAATTGCTGCAAATAATTTAAACCATTCAGCACACCGCCTTGAGTGCCCACATATTCAATATACGCTTCGTCCAGCACCACTAACACATCTTCAGGAACTGATCCCATAAACTTCTCCCACGGTTCCACGCCAAACCAGGTACCAGTGGGGTTGTTCGGATTGGCGATGAATATAACGCGGGTATTTTGTGTTATTGCTGCTGCCATCGCCTCCAGATCATGCCCCCAGTTTTTAGCTGGAGTGACGATGGCTGTGGCGCCCACCGCTTGCGTGACGATGGGATAAACCGCAAACGCGTATTGAGAAAAAACGGCTTCTGTGCCGGGCTGCAGATAAGCTCGAGCGATCAGTTCCAACACATCGTTGGAACCGTTTCCCAGGGTTAGCCCGCTTTCCTGCACATTCAGTTTTGCCGCTAGCGCCTGCTTCAACATGAACCCGTTACCATCTGGATAACGGCTAAGCTCAGGCTTCACAGCATCCAGCGCGGCCAGAACCCGGGCTCCCGGCCCCATAGGGTTTTCGTTACTGGCTAGTTTCACGATATCGCGCACGCCCAACTCGCGGCCCAATTCTTCCACAGGTTTGCCAGGCACATAAGGCGTAAGTTGTTGTACACCAGGGGTCGCCAACGCGATGTAATCACAAGACATAGTATTCGAACTCTTAATTGTCGTTACGAGGGTTTAATCAGTCCTACAGGTTACATGCGCCTGATTAAAGCACCGCTTTGGGATAGGATCCCAGCTTTTTCAGATAAACAGCAATCTGTTCAACGCGCCCCATGGCGCCTTTTATCTGAGCGTCAGACTCATGCCCTTCGAAATCAATGAAGAATAGATAGGTCCAGGTTCCATCACGAGAAGGCCTGGTCTCCACCCGGGTCAACATGATTCCGGCATCATAGAACGGGGCCAGGAGTTCATAGAGAGCGCCCGGCTTATTTTTCATGGAGACAATCACCGATGTTTTATCTTCGCCGGAGGCAGGCACGTGCTCCCTGCCGACAATCAAAAACCGGGTTGTGTTGTGAGGGTTATCTTCAATATTGGTCGCCAGCTTTTGCAGGTCATAAATTTCGGCTGCGACTTCTCCCGCAATGGCAGCCGCGTTCCATTCACTTTGCAAACGCCGTGCTGCTTCGGAATTGCTACTGACCGCAACCCGGTCTGCATTCGGATAATGTGCATCCAGCCACTGCCGGCATTGTGCCAGTGACTGCTGATGAGAATAAATGCGGGTGATAGATTCTTGGCGTGTATTGCTACCCACCAACAGGTTGTGATGAATTCGCAGCTCAACTTCCCCACAGATTGTGAGAGTTGAATGAATAAACGAATCGAGCGTGGTATTCACCATCCCTTCGGTTGAATTTTCCACAGGTACCACACCGTAATGGGCACTGCCGGATTCCACTTCACGAAAGACTTCATCAATAGTGGCCAGTGGCGACGTTTTGACTGCATGACCGAAATGTTTTTGCGCTGCAGCCTGGGTAAACGTGCCCTCCGGGCCAAGATAGGCAATGTTCATCGGCTCTTCCAACGCCAGACAAACCGACATGATTTCCCGAAACAAGCGAGCCATCGACTCGTTATCCAGGGGGCCCTGATTTCGATTCATCACTTTACGCAGCACCTGGGCTTCCCGCTCAGGGCGATAGAATACGGCTTTTTCACCATCGCTGGCGGATTCCTGCTTTACATCGGCCACTTGCTGGGCATAACTCGCCCGCTTATTGATCATGTCCTGTATTTGCTGATCAATTTGGTCGATATTCTGCCGTAGTTTTTCCAGGTCGGGCTTGGACTCGGACATTATCCTGACTATCCCCTGCGTTTTACAAAATCTTGCATGAATTCAATCAGCGCATCCACCGCTTCCATCGGTACGGCGTTATACAAACTGGCGCGCATGCCCCCAACTGTCCGGTGCCCCTTTAGATTCAACAACTGGCGCTGCCCGGCTTCCTGCAGAAACGCTTTATCCAGCGCATCCTCTGCCAGGGTAAAAGGCACATTCATCCACGAACGATTATTTACGGCGACCGGATTAGTATAGAAACCGCTGCCATCTATATACTGATACAGCTTGTCAGCCTTGGCTTTATTCAGTTTCGCCATGGCTGCCACGCCACCCTGCTCCTTGAGCCATTCAAATACCAGGCCAGATAAATACCAGGCAAAGGTAGGCGGCGTGTTATACATAGAGTCATTATCACCGTGGACCTTATAATCCAGCATAGTCGGCGTGGCGGGCATTGCCTTCCCCAACAGGTCCTCACGCACAATAACGACCGTTATGCCGGCCGGTCCGATATTTTTTTGTGCGCCAGCATAAATCAAGCCAAAGCGACTCACATCCAGTGGACGGGACAAAATGGTAGACGAAAGATCCACAACCAGATCCGTTTCCACTTCCGGGATAAAGTCAAATTCCACACCACCAATAGTTTCGTTGGGAGTGTAATGTAGATAGTCCGCATTACCGCTAACCGACCAGGATTCAAACGCAGGAACGCTGGTAAACCGATTGTCCTCACCCGTCGCGACCACATTGACATTGCAGTATTTTCCGGCCTCCTTGATCGCTTTAATCGACCATTGACCGGTATTAACATAGTCTGCCTGGCCATGAATAGAGGCCAGATTAAGCGGCACCATAGCAAACTGGGTGCTTGCTCCCCCTTGCAGAAACAGTACCTTGTAGTTGTCCGGAACGGACATCAGGTCACGCAGGTCCTGCTCCGCTTTCGTGGCCATTGCGACCACCTCGTCGGAGCGATGGCTCATCTCCATTAGGGACAAACCGGAGCCACGAAAATCAACCAGTTCTTGCTGGGCTCTTTCAAGCACCGCTTGCGGCAACGCCGCCGGGCCGGCACAGAAATTAAACGCTCTGCTCATACTGCTTAGCTATCCTCGCCCTGGCCATCGTCTGCGCTATCCTTGTTTGCGTCACTTTCGCTTGCAGTGCCGCTTTGGTCCTGCTGTTCCGCTGCATCCGCACTGTTACTCGCGTCAATTTCATCATCCAGCTCGTCAACAACACCTTCGAGCTCTGCGATACGTTCCAGACCAACCAGTTTTTCATCGCTGGCAATCCGGATCAACATAACACCTTGTGTATCGCGACCTTGAATCGACACTTCTGACACCCGAGTACGAACCAGGGTTCCCTGATCCGAGATCAGAACGATTTCATCGGTTTCACAAACTTGCTTAGCCCCGATCAAAGCCCCGTTTCGCTCGCTGCACCGCATCGCGATCATGCCCTTGCCGCCACGGCCTTTAGTCGGAAAATCTTCGACCGCCGTGCGCTTGCCATACCCGTTCTCACTGGCAGTGAGAACCTGGTGCCCTGCTTCAGGAATAATAAGGGAAATCAAGCTACCGCCTTCCGGTAAATTAACGCCCCGCACGCCGCGGGCAGTCCTGCCCATGGCGCGCACATCTTTTTCAGCAAAGCGTATTGCCTTGCCTTCGGATGTCAGCAACATAATGTCTTGCTCGCCGTCCGTAATGGACACGCCCACCAGGCGATTACCGTCGTCCAGTTCAATGGCTATCAGACCGGAGCTGCGTGGACGGGAAAACGATTCCAGCTCTACTTTCTTAACCGTTCCATTGCTGGTGGCCATGAACACAAATTTACCGGATTCATATTCGCGCAAAGGTAGAATGGCCGAGATATTCTCGTCAGGGGATAACGGCAACAAATTGACAATGGGACGGCCCTTGGATTGACGGCCGGCCCGCGGAATCTGATAGACCTTGAGCCAATACACTTTACCCAGGTTACTAAAACAAAGAATGGTGTCGTGGGTGCTGGTCACCAACAAATGTTCAATGTAGTCCTCATCCTTCACCGAGGTCGCAACTTTACCCTTGCCGCCCCGCTTCTGCGCCTGATAGGTATCAATCGGCTGGGTTTTGGCATAACCGCCAGAAGACAAGGTAACCACCACATTCTCTTCAGGGATCAGATCTTCGTTGGTCAGATCAAGGCGCGATACAACAATTTCGGAGCGGCGCTTATCTGCATATTGGGCGCGGATTTCCACCAACTCTTCTCGGATCACCTTCATCAGCAATTCAGGGTCTGCCAGAATCGCCATCAATTCACCGATCAATTGCAGTTTTTCCTGATATTCCAACAGCAGTTTGTCGGTTTCCAGCCCGGTCAAGCGATGCAAGCGCATATCCAGAATTTCTTTTGCCTGAACCTGAGACAGATAATACAACCCGTCATCACGCATCCCGAAGTTGGCGTCAATATCGTCCGGACGGCAGACATCTGGGCCACCGGCACGCTCCAGCATGTCCAAGACGTTACCCGGCTTCCAGCCGGTCCCCATTAACCCTTCTTCTGCGTCTGCCCGGCTCGGCGACGATTTAATTAATTCAATTACCGGATCAATATTCGCTAACGCTACTGCCAATCCTTCCAGCACATGACCGCGCTCACGGGCTTTGCGCAAATCAAATACCGTTCTGCGCGTTACCACTTCACGACGATGGCGGACAAACGCTTCTACAATCCCCTTCAGATTCAACAATCGCGGCTGACCATCCACAAGGGCAACCATGTTGATTCCGAAAACGGTTTCGAGCTGGGTTTGGGCGTATAAATTGTTAAGCAGCACTTCCGCATTATCGCCACGGCGCACCTCAATAACGATGCGGATGCCGTCTTTGTCGGACTCATCACGGATTTCACTGATGCCCTCGATGCGCTTTTCTTTCACCAGCTCAGCGATTTTTTCGATCAAGCGCGCCTTATTCACCTGATAGGGAATTTCAGTGACAATGATGGTTTCGCGACCGTTTTTTTCGGTCTCTATGTGGGCCCGGGCACGCATATACATGCGCCCGCGACCCGTACGGTAGGCCTCAATAATGCCGGAGCGACCGTTAATAATGCCATAGGTAGGCAGATCGGGACCCTGGATATATTCCATTAACCCATCAATATCGATATCGGGGTTGTCAATGCATGCCAGACATCCGTCCACGACCTCGCCCAGGTTGTGGGGCGGGATATTCGTCGCCATACCAACAGCAATGCCAGATGACCCATTAATCAGAAGATTGGGAATCCGGGTCGGCAACACCGAAGGCATATGCTCGCTGCCGTCGTAGTTGGGCACGAAATTGACCGTTTCTTTCTCCAGGTCCGCCAGCAAATCGTGTGCTATCTTGGCCATACGAACTTCGGTATAACGCATTGCCGCGGCGTTATCGCCATCGACGGAGCCGAAGTTACCCTGCCCGTCCACCAGCATATAACGCAGGGAGAAAGGCTGCGCCATACGAACAATGGTATCGTAAACGGCAGAATCGCCATGTGGGTGGTATTTACCAATGACATCACCCACCACCCTGGCGGACTTCTTATAGGGCTTGTTAAAAGAATTGCTTAGCTCGTGCATGGCATACAGCACGCGCCGATGCACCGGTTTGAGGCCGTCACGCACGTCGGGTAGAGCCCGACCGACGATAACGCTCATTGCATAGTCAAGATAAGATTGTTTTAGTTCGTCTTCGATGTTGACCGGTAGGATTTCTTTGGCTAGTTCTGACATCGGGTTCCTGATCTAATGATGACGGCTAGAGCGAGGGCATTTCTGCAAAACAGAGGTGCCTGTTGCCATAGTGACCGGGGTAGGATCTGTCGTCGTTTTTGTCATTGCCCCTGACGGCTAGGATGCCGCTATTAAAGCTCCGAATAATAGCACAAAAGGCCCACTTTGAGCTAAGCTAAAACACCAAAATTCGTAGAAATATTACGCTTTTGCGTCTTTTAAAATCAGTGCAACTGCCGGTCGGCCATCAGGCTGGCAACGGAGTCTGCGGACGGCTTCTCTATCACCCCTTTTTCGGTGACAATAGCATCGATCAATTGAGCCGGAGTAACGTCAAAAACCGGGTTATAAGCCTGTGCATTTTCCGGCGCCATCCGCACTCCCTTCACCTCAAGGACCTCGTGCCCATCGCGTTCCTCAATGGGAATATCAACGCCACTTGAAATACTCAGATCAAATGTGCTGGTTGGCGCCACCACCATAAAGCGCACGCCATGATGCTTCGCCAGAACCGCCAGATTATAAGTACCAATTTTATTAGCGACATCACCATTCGCGGCAATCCTGTCTGCCCCTACGATCACCCAGCTAACCCGCCCCTGCTGCATCAGGGTTGCCGCTACAGAATCCGCCGTCAGCGTGACCGGAATACCATCTTGCATCAACTCCCAGGCGGTTAGTCTTGATCCCTGCCACCATGGCCTCGTCTCATCCGCAAATACCCGTTCAATCAGCTTTTGCTGCCAGGCACTGCGGATCACCCCCAGTGCGGTGCCGTACCCACCGGTGGCGAGAGAACCGGTATTGCAGTGGGTGATAACCCCGGGGGCTGGCATTTTGTAATGGGCGATCAAGCTGGCGCCGAGGTTGCCCATGGTATGATTCGCTGCCAAATCAGCTTCGTGGATGCGTTTCGCTTCCCGCAGTAATTGCACCACCGGATCTTCTTCCTGATTTAGTTTACTTAATATTTTCTGCATCTGACCCAAAGCCCAGAACAGATTCACTGCCGTCGGCCTGGATTGCGCCAGGGCTTCAAAATCTTCAGATAACGCGCGCATCCAATTGTCGCCCGACTGCTCAAGGCGGTTACGGGCAGCGATCACCACACCGTAAGCCGCAGTGATACCGATTGCGGGAGCACCGCGCACCACCATGTCCCGTATCGAATTTACAACCGCCTCGGTATCCGGATGGGAAATCCATAGTTCTTCCAACGGCAACGCCCTTTGATCTAATAACCATAGGGTGTCGTCACGCCACTCAATCGCATTAACAGTACGGGCCGACGCCATCATATGCCTCCGGAAAATCGGTTAGGGTGAATTTGATTCGGGCGCGCAGAACCGATCTAATAGCGGACGCTGAACCGGCAGCCTGCAACGCTGGCGGAATTATACGGTGGCACCGCATTTAACTCTACCGCAGAATCTTTTTTCACTCTGCCGCTAAAGCAGAGTAATATTGCGGTCCCAAAACATTGAACGGGGACTCATGATGTCTGAGAATGAAATCGTCACGACGCTGATTAACGCTCGCTGGATAGTCACGGTTAATTCAAAACGATCCATTCTGGAAAATCATTGCCTGGCCATCGACAAGGGCAAAATCGTTGCTATCGAGCCCCAGGGCCAGCATCGAATCTCTGCCCACGAGGTAATCGACCTGCCCCACCATGTGTTGATGCCGGGCCTGATCAATGCCCACGGCCATGCATCGATGTCATTGTTCCGGGGGCTGGCGGACGACCTGCCACTAATGGAATGGTTACAAAACCACATCTGGCCGGCTGAAGCACGCTGGGTGGACGAAGCCTTTACTATGGAAGGCGCGCAACTGGCCATGGCCGAAATGATTCGCAGTGGCACCACCTGCTTCAGTGATATGTATTTTTATCCTAACATCGTGGCGCGCTCCGCCGCAGAAGCGCACATGCGCTGCCAGATCGCGTTTCCTATTCTGGATTTCCCAACCAACTGGGCTGCTAACGCAGAGGAATATTTGCGTAAAGGGCTGCAATTACACGACGACTACCGAAATCATCAACTGATCAGTGTCGGATTCGGCCCTCACGCCCCCTACACGGTATCCGATGCACCTTTGATGAAAGTAGCGACTATGTCAGTGGAAACCAACATGCCGGTGCAGATACACTTGCATGAAACGGCATTTGAAGTTCAGGACGCTATTGAAAAAAACGGCGTATCCCCGATTCAGCGGCTCAATGAGCTGGGACTGCTGAACCCCCAGCTACAAGCTGTACACATGACTCAGCTCAGTGATGACGACATTGAATTACTGGCGCAAACCGGCACCCATGTTATCCATTGCCCGGAATCCAATTTAAAACTGGCCAGCGGTTTTTGTCCGGTTGAAAAACTACTAGAGGCAGGCGTTAACGTGGCTCTGGGCACGGATGGTGCTGCCAGCAACAACGACCTGGATATGTTCGGTGAAATGCGCACTGCTGCGCTGCTGGCAAAAGGCGTTTCGAAAAACCCCTCCGCCGTACCGGCCCATGTTGCTATCGAGCTAGCGACTATAAACGGTGCCAAGGCGCTGGGCATCGACGACATTACCGGCAGCCTGGAAACTGGTAAGTCAGCGGATCTCATTGCAGTGAACATGAATGACATCAGCTGTCAGCCGCATTACCATCTTGCCTCTCAACTGGTGTATTCAACACCCTCCAGCCAGGTGACCGATTCCTGGATTAATGGGCGACAAGTCATGAAACAGCGAACGTTAACCACCATCGACCAAGCCGCAGTACTATCCAAAGCTCATCTGTGGCGGGCGCAAATCCAACAGGCCGACGAGACACTCCGATGAGCAACGTAGACCCCAAGGAAATCGCAAAATTCGAAGCCATTGCCGACAACTGGTGGGATCCGGAAGGCGAGTTCAAACCCTTGCACGACATTAATCCGCTGCGCTTAAACTACATCAACCAGCGCACAGCGCTCGCAGACCAAGCCGTGCTAGATGTCGGGTGCGGTGGAGGCATTCTCAGTGAAGGTCTTGCGTTTCGTGGTGCCAAAGTTACCGGCATAGATTTGGGAGCAGCAAACCTGCAAGCAGCGCGCCTGCACAGCGAACAGCAAAACCTGGATATAAACTATCAAGACATTGCCGTAGAAGACCTCGCCAGACAGCAGGCAGGACAATTTGATGTGGTCACCTGCATGGAAATGCTGGAGCACGTGCCGGATCCATCAGCCATCGTCCAGGCCTGCGCCACACTGGCAAAACCCGGCGGCCATGTTTTCTTTTCAACGATTAACCGCAACCCAAAATCCTATCTGATGGCCATTGTCGGGGCTGAGTACGTGATGAAACTGGTGCCAAAGGGCACTCACGAATATTTAAAATTCATTAAGCCTTCAGAGCTGTCAGCCTGGGCCAGAGCGGCTGGGCTAGGTGTCAATAGTGTTCATGGAATGAGTGTGAATCCGGTCACGATGGAATTTAAAATCAGCAATGACGTTGGAGTGAATTATTTTTTATATTGCAGCAAACCCAATTGAGAATTAAATGACGATATTCAGTAAACCGCAAGCCGTGCTGTTTGACTTAGATGGCACACTGGTCGATACCGCGCCGGATTTCGCACGGGTGCTGAACACTCTGCGCCAGGATCATCAAAAGGATGAACTGGCCTATGAGATGATTCGCAGCCAGGTGTCCAACGGCGCCCGCGCACTCACAACGCTGGCCTTCGGCGATGCGGATACCAACCCGGACTTTGATACTCACTTGAGTGCCTTACTGGAACGCTATCTGGAAGGGCTAGCCGAGGAATCCTGCCTGTTCAGCGGTCTCGACACCACACTGGCCAGCTTGCAAGAGAACCATATAGCCTGGGGCATCGTTACCAACAAGCCCAGCCGCTACACTCTACCCCTGCTTAAGGGCCTGAAGCTGGAGCATGGTTGCGCCGTGGTCATCTGCCCGGACAATGTTACTCACCGCAAGCCCCACCCGGAACCCATACTGAAAGCCTGCGCCGCTATCGGCGCGGACCCTGCGCAATCGGTTTATGTGGGTGATCATGCGAGAGATATCGAATCCGGACGTCGCGCGGGCTGCTTTACCATTGCCGCAGGCTGGGGCTATCTAAACGATGGCGAGACAATAGAGAGCTGGCAGGCTGACCTCAACTGCGCAACACCCGCTGCTCTCAATCACTGGCTCAACCAACAACTGCTTCGTTAGCACCTTTTGCTCACTATTTGTTAAACTATGAACCTGCCCACCAAGTATAGGAGCCCGCATGCCCGCTCAACACCACCTTTATCAAGCCCCCGCACACCTATTGCAGGATAAAGTCATTCTGGTGACCGGCGCGGGTGATGGCATTGGTCGCGCGGCTGCGCTGAGCTATGCCCGTCTAGGCGCCACCATCGTATTACTGGGACGCAGTGTAGAAAAGCTGGAAAAGGTTTACGACCAGATCGAACAGGAAGGCGGCAAACAACCGGCGTTGATTCCTCTTAATCTGGAAACTGCCAGCACGGTTGAATACAGCCAGATAGTTCAATCCATTGAGCAGGAATTCGGGCGCCTGGACGGGTTATTATTAAATGCAGCCATCCTGGGCGACTTACGCCCACTTGAATACTATCCGCTGGATCTGTTTTCCAAAGTAATGCAGGTCAATGTGAATGCGCAATTTTTACTGATCCGCACACTGATGCCTTTGCTACGCGCTGCTGAAACCGGATCGGTCATACTGACAACGTCTTCTGTGGGGCGCGTCGGGCGCGCAAACTGGGGTGCGTATGCGGTTTCTAAATTTGCCGTGGAAGGCATGATGCAAACACTGGCCGATGAATTGAAAAACACCAGCAAAGTGCGAGTAAATTGCATTAACCCCGGCGCCACCCGAACCAATATGCGGGCCAATGCCTACCCCGCTGAAGATCCCGGCAGCCTGAAAAGTCCCGAGGACATAATGGGCCTCTATCATTTTTTAATGGGTAACGATTCAGCCGAGGTCAGCGGACAATCACTGGACGCGCAGCCGAAATAACGCATCCCTTGCAGTCAACAAACCAAAAAGCCCGGAGCAAATTGCCCGGGCTTTTTGTATAAAGCGAAGTTGGATATTACTGGCGATTAATATCGTCGACGCCTCAAATACCCGCCACGACGTACTACTTTTTCGGTCGCCCTTTCGGAGCGGACCTTGGCACGACCATACAAACCGGTCCGCTTACGCAACTCCGCGCCACAGCTTTCTGCCAACTGGTCGATCAGAACCTTATCCAGTTCAAACCATTGACTTGCCTTCAAGCTACGTGGCAATTCGACAACCCCGTAACGCACCCGGATCAAGCGGCTTACCTGTACGTTCTGAGTTTCCCACATACGCCGCACTTCACGCTTACGGCCTTCGCGGATCACAACGTGATACCAGTGGTTGCTGCCCTCACCGCCAATATCTTTTATTTCATCAAAACTCGCCTTGCCATCTTCAAGCATAACGCCTTCTCGCAGCGCTTTCAGGCTGTCTTCGGTAACCTCACCACGGACGCGGACCGCATACTCTCTTTCAATATTGGAAGAGGGGTGCATCATGCGATTCGCCAAGTCACCGTCGGTAGTGAACAACAACAAGCCCTGGCTATTGATATCCAGACGTCCGATCGCCACCCACCGCTGGTCTTTCAGCTTGGGCAGGGAATCAAAGACAGTAGGACGTCCAGCCGGATCGGTCCGCGTACACACTTCACCTTCCGGCTTATAGTAAAGGATGACACGGCGGATGCTTTCCTCTTCCGTAGAGAACTCCACAATGCGACCGTCAACGCGCAACTCATCCCCCTCTTCGATACGATCACCCAACGTGGCAATACTACCGTTCACCGAGATGCGGCCTTCTTCGATCCATTCTTCCATCGCCCGGCGAGAACCTAATCCCACCCGCGCCAGAACTTTTTGTATCTTCTCACTCATTCGTTACAAAACTCATTAAATATAAGAGAGATAAGGCACTACCCCACCCACTCACAACTCACATATCAGTCGAATAAACAAACAACAATTAAATACAGTGTACCTTGCCTGGGCACCGGGGTTCGTTACGATTCGCAAGCTCACTGTTGCAAATCGTAATATGGCCGCGGGTTAGTGCCCGGTACGCGTATCCAGCTCCACTTCGCTTTCTTCAACACGCTCATTAGAACCTGTTTCGGCTACATCAGTATCCCTACTGGTTGCAGGTTCTTCCGGTGTTACAGATGCCTCACTATAAGCACAACTCACATCAACTTCTGAAGTCGCTCGGGACTCGGGTTCAGCTTCTGTTTCCGGATTTTCTTGCTCCATCAACGCATCCGTTTTGTCGATGTCTGTCACTTCATTGCTTTGCAGTGGCGGCATACCATCAAGCTGCCCACTCAGCTCGAGTTCGGCGTTGATGGTATCCAGGTCGCGTATTTCTGCCAGCGACGGCAACTCGTCCATATTTTTCAGATTAAAATAGTCCAAAAAGCCACGCGTAGTGCCATACATGGCCGGACGTCCGGGCACATCACGGTGCCCGACCACTCTTACCCACTCTCTCTCTAACAATGTTTTCGTGATGTGAGTACTGACACTCACTCCCCGAATCTCTTCAATTTCACCCCGGGTAATCGGCTGCCGGTAGGCAATTAGAGCCAGGGTTTCGAGCAATGCCCGGGAATAGCGTGGTGGTTTCTCTTCCCACAGGCGGCTGACCCACTTACCGACGTCTTCCTTCACCTGAAAACGAAACCCGGTAGCTACTTCCTTCAACATGACGCCGCGCTCAGAATAAATCTGTTTCAGCTGCTCAAGTGCTTCTACCAGCATTTCTGTGGGCGGGCATTCCTCATCCAGGAATAACTTCGACAGTTTTTCCAGGTTCATGGGCTGGCCCGCTGCAAAAAGCGCACCTTCTATAATCTGAGTTACTTTTTCTTGTTCAAGTGACATCGTTGCCTTCGTTCTCTTGATCGCTCGCGGTGCTATCGGCCGCGCCAGGCTGCAGGTACTCCGGCAACGAAACATCCTCTTCGTTACGTTCCGCCAGTACTGGCCCTGATGCAGGCTCAAACACACTTTCGTTTACGGCGTTTTCATCCACCAGCTCCGGCTCGTCGTATTCCTCTACCTCATGAACAGCTTCGCGGGCTTTCACGTGGATTGAGCCGAATTCATCGCTTTGTACCAACTCTACCAACTGCTCTTTTACTAATTCCAATATCGCCAGGAACGTCACTACGACACCTAATCGACCCTCTTCGTACGTGAACAAACTGACGAAAGGAACGAACCGGTCATTACCTAAACGCTCCAATACCTGCGTCATTCGCTCACGGGTGGACAGTTTTTCCCGGCTCACCTGATGGCTTTCAAACATATCGGCGCGATGCAGAACGTCTTGTAACGCCAATAAAACCTCTTTCAGATCCACCTCAGGATGCGCACGCTCACGGTCATACTTTGGCGGTTCGGTGGTCACTATATGAATGTCGCGCCCTACCCTTGGTAGCACATCCAGATCTTCGGCCGCTTTCTTATAGCGCTCGTATTCCTGCAAGCGCCTGATCAATTCCGCACGAGGATCGTGTTCTTCATCGTCTTCATCTGGTTGCCGGGGCAGCAACATTCGCGATTTGATTTCCCCCAGCAACGCTGCCATTACCAGATATTCCGCAGCCAGCTCCAGGTTGAGACTCTTCATGATCTCAACGTATTTCATGTACTGAGTGGTAATTTGGGCAACGGGAATATCCAGTACATCCAGGTTCTGGCGCTTGATCAGATACAACAACAGATCCAGCGGCCCTTCAAAGGCTTCCAAAATGACTTCAAGTGCGTCTGGCGGAATGTACAAATCCTGCGGCAGCTTGGTAAAGGCTTCACCGTAAACCAGCGCAAAGGGCATCTCGCCTTGTTGCGGATGGAGTTCTCCACCTGGTGCTATTTCTGCCTGTGACGGTTGCACGTCTGGTTCAGTCATTATCAGAGGTACCCAAGTCCCATCGCATCGCGCACATCTTCAAGTGTTTGCTTTGCTGCATCACGGGCCTTTTCACAACCTTCTGCCACAATACTTTTCACCAGGTCCGGGTTGCCTGAATATTCCTGGGCACGCACCCGGATGGGCTTGAGCTCTTCCTGCAGCGCATCAATTAACGGCTTTTTGCAATCCAAACAGCCGATACCTGCCGTGCGGCAACCTTCCTGCACCCATTGCTTTGTCGTGTCGTCGGAATACACCAGGTGCCATTGCCAAACCGGGCACTTTTCCGGTTCACCCGGATCAGTCAGCCGCACACGCGCGGGATCGGTCGGCATCGTTCTGACTTTGGTCATTACTTCGTCTTCGCTGTCACGCAAACCGATGTAATTATTATAGGACTTGGACATTTTACGCCCATCGAGACCAGGCATCTTGGAGGCCGGCGTCAATAATGCCTGGGGTTCCGGCAAAATGACTTTACCGCTGCCTTCAATAAAACCGTGTAACCGTTCTTTATCGCTCAGTGTGATGTTCTGCTGCTCGCGGACCAGAGCATGAGCCGTTTCCAGCGCATCTTCATCCCCCTGCTCCTGAAACTTGTTCAGCAACTTGCGATACATTTTGGCGGATTTTTTGCCCATTTTCTGTATCGCCTGATCCACCAGATCCTCAAACCCGGGCTCACGGCCATACAAATAATTAAAACGTCGCGCCACTTCACGGGTTAACTCGATATGCGATACCTGGTCTGCCCCCACCGGCACCTGCCCGGCGCGATAAATCAGAATATCGGCACTTTGCAGCAACGGATACCCAAGAAACCCGTAGGTCGCCAGATCTTTTTCCTTCAACTGTTCTATCTGATCTTTGTAGGTGGGTACGCGCTCAAGCCAGCCTAATGGGGTCATCATGGACAACAGCAAGTGTAATTCTGCGTGCTCCGGCACCCTGCTCTGTATAAACAAGGTAGCCGAGCCCGGATTGATCCCAGCGGCGAGCCAGTCAATTACCATGTCCCAAACGGACGCCTCGATTACTCGCGGGTCTTCGTAATGGGTCGTGAGGGCATGCCAGTCAGCCACAAACAAAAAGCACTCGTACTCGTGCTGTAGTTTGACCCAGTTTTTGAGAACGCCATGGTAATGACCAAGATGCAGATTGCCCGTGGGGCGCATGCCTGATAGAACACGCTGCTCCGAAACTGCTGAACTCAAGGTGATCTCCTGATTTTGAAAAGTACTAAGCCGATACAGGTATGTACCAAAGCCTCACGGCCATGGTCCGGTATGAATCGGTGATTATAGCGGTATTCGCCGCCGAGTACGAAGACAGATCGACCACATTCCCGAAAAACTGTTTAAAATGAGCTAATAACGTGGCTTGCGATCACTGAAATGGGGCTGAATCCCCTTTCCCTAGGCGCAAGATCACCGGCGCCTCCCCTTCCAGATCCACCACCGTACTGGTTTCCATCTCACCCCAGCCCCCATCCAGCACCAGATCCACGCGACTGCCGACGCGTTCATAGATTTCTTCCGGGTCGATCAAGGGGTACTCATCACCCGGGAATTTGAGGGTGGTACTCATCAGAGGCTCCCCCAACTCTTCGAGCAGAGCCAGCACCACCGCGTTTTCCGGCACACGCAGACCCAGCGTTTTCTTTTTCGGGTGCATCAGGCGTCTGGGCACCTCATTGGTTGCGCGCAGAATAAAGGTATAAGGGCCCGGCGTGTGGGCTTTCAACAATCTGAAAGCCCAGTTCTCCACCTTGGCGTAGGTCGCCAATTCAGAAAGGTCCCGGCACAGAATGGTGAATTCGTGCTTATCATCCAATTCCCTTATGCGGATTATTCGCTCCAGGCCCCGTTTATTTTCCAAGGCGCAGCCGATGGCATAGGCAGCGTCGGTGGGGTATACCACGACCCCACCTGATCGAATGCAATCAACAGCCTGCTTTACTAAACGCTTTTGCGGCGTTTCAGGGTGAATTCTGAATATCTGGGTCATCGCTACTGCACCTGCTGCGGGAACTGGAAAAGTTATAGAATGTCTCGAACGGGACGACAACATGAGGGCAGTGGTGGCATTTTCCCCAGCTGGACCCAGCGCATGGACGGGCCATGATAGTCGCTTCCCTGAGAAGCATAAAGCCCGAATTTCACACACAGCCCGGCTAAATATTGCACCATGTCGGGACTGTGTGTTGCCACCGCCACTTCCAGACACTGCCCCCCAGCAGCACAGAACGCTTCCACCAAGCGCCCCAACTTGGTCCGAGTCAGCTTATATCGACCGGGATGAGCCAAGACAGCCACCCCACCCGCCGCAGAAATCCAGTTCACTACCTGTTCCAATTCCGGCCAGTCGGTTTTCACGTAAGCAGGTTTAGCCACCGCAAGATAACGCTGAAAAGCCTGCTTTCGGTCTTTGCAGACCCCCGCGTCCACCAAAGCCTGAGCGAAATGAGGACGCGCAGGAATGCCTTGCGGCGCTATGGCTGCTGCGGCTTGGAACACGCCTTGTATGCCAAGTTTTTCCAGCCGCTCACCCATCGCCAGCGCACGAAGTCTGCGCCGCTGCATCTGAGCTGCCAAATGGTCTTTAAAGTGGGGTTGACCTATATCCACACCCAAGCCCACAACATGAATATCCTGAGACTGCCAGCGAGATGAAATTTCCACACCGGCTACTAGCGTAATACCGTTACGGGAACAAAGCGCCTGCATTTCAGGAACCGCTGCCACGGTATCGTGGTCTGTAACCGCAAGCCAGGTAACACCCGCCTGCACCGCTGCCTCAACCAGCTCTGTCGGCGTTAACTCCCCATCGGATGCGGTGGTATGCAGATGAAAATCCACTTCTGAAGCTACATTTTGCATTGAAAATCCAATAAAAAGGGTTGATAGGTGCTTAGACAGGCCAAATATTCTATCATTGGGCAGCGCCTCGCAGGAGGTAATCACGCCTGTTAACAGGATTTATTAAGAATGAAACAGTTTTTCGATTTTTTCCCGGTGTTGCTGTTTTTTATAGCTTACACCATGAGCAAGGATTTTATGCTGGCAACTAAAGTCCTGATGGGCGCCAGCCTGGTTCAAATTGCCGGTTATTGGGTGTGGAAACGCAAAGTCGAGAAACTGCATCTGGTCACTTTTGCCATCGTGATTGTTATGGGGGGCCTGACCCTGTTCCTGGACGATCCTATTTTTGTCGTCTGGAAGCCATCCATCGTCAATTGGACCTTGGCCAGTGTGCTTTTGGTCAGTCTGGTATTTGGAAAAAACCTGGTACGCAAAGCGGCACTGGCCTTTCTAAAACAGGCTCCGCATCTGAGCCTGGATCTCCCGGAAAATAAATGGGCTCCAATCTGTGTCACCTGGATACTTTATTTTGTGGCGCTTGGCGTTATTAACCTCTATGTTTATTTTCAGTTCGGGGAAGATTTTTGGGTTACCTTCAAACTGGTTGGTTTTACCGTTATTAACCTGGTCTTCTTCGTTGCACAGTTTCTTTACCTCTCTCGGTATATAGAAGAGGTGGAACCCGAAAACAAACAGGAGTCACAAAGCTAGTATGCTCTATTCCATTGTCAGTGAAGATGTTGAAAATAGCCTGGAAAAACGAAAGAGTGCCCGCCCGGCTCACCTCGCCCGCCTTCAGCAACTCACCGAACAGGGCCGTTTGCTGATTGCCGGCCCCAGCCCCGCCATCGACAGCGACGATCCGGGAGCCGCCGGATTTACCGGCAGCATCGTCATTGCCGAATTCGAAAGCCTGACATCCGCTCAGGCCTGGGCCGATGCCGATCCCTATATTACAGCCGGTGTTTATCGCCATGTCACCGTGAAACCCTTCAAAAAAGTGCTGCCTTAGCAGCCCTATACAATACTAACTACAACTTTGCGCCAGACTACGAGCTACGGGGAACCAAAGTGAAACATTCTACTCGCGCCTTTTTCGTTTTAATCTTCAGCCTCCTTTTTTTACAACACGCGAACGCGAAAACGCTCTATATCCACGACAATTTACGGGTAGACATGCGTTCCGGAGCCAGCCTTGAATACCGAATAATTGATTTTTTACGCAGCGGCACACGGCTGGAAACGCTGCAGGAATCCGGCGACTGGATACTTGTCAGGACGGGTGGAAAACAAGGCTGGATTCAGTCCCAATACACCAGTGAAGAGCCCATTGCCCGTGATCAGCTGGCTGCGGCATTCAAACAAGTGGACAGTCTTAAAAAGGAAAACGAATCCCTAAAAGAACAATTAAATACCACCCGCAGCGAACTGGGCGGCCTCAAATCCGACCACAACAAAATGAGTTCCAGCACAGAAAAGTTGCAAGAGGAGTTGGACCGCATTCAAAAAGTCTCGCGCAATGCCATGGCAACCGAAACAGCGTATCGCCAATTGCAGGAAGAGGCGGAACTGTTAAAAGTGGATATCGAACAATTAAAGGTAGAAAACGTCCGCCTCTCGGAAGACAACCTGAAAGCCGGCATACAATGGGGTGTCGGGGCCGTCATACTGGGCATTATTCTGGCGTGGCTGATCTCCAAAAGCACCGCAAAAAAACGTCGTAGCGAGTGGTAAACGCGCTTACTTACACCCCAGGCCAGCGATACCACTCCAGGCCTGGGGCGCTCCGAACGCACCCGCTCGTGTCTGCACACACTGGATCAGCCCCGTCATGAAAGCCGAATAATGCCTTATAGTAAATAATGCAAACCAACTACAGACTGGTATCGGGTATATTGTTAGAGCAGACTCGGATCAGCGGGGACTTTTTTAATCCTGGTCACTGCTTTTACTGGTCTAAAGGCTACCGCAGCTACATTCCGGGCTGACCTTCAGCTACCAACATCGATAGGCACAGACGACTCGCTGCAATGAAAACTAGCACAGTATCCGTACATTACGTCAACGCTGCTTTGGCACGAGCTCAACAAGCGGGCATTGAAATCCAACCCTTTATAGATCGGCTGGATGTCGCTCCGGAGATTCTGCAAGACCCCACTGCACGCGTCCCCAGCGAGGAATACGTACGTATGGCTATGCGCCTGGTGAGGGCCACCGGGGATGAATTTTTTAAGCTTGGCGGCATCACACGCACCAAACCGGGTACTTTTGCCTTGATGTGTCACGCAGTCATCGGAAGCGGTAGTTTACAACGGGGCATCCTGCGCAGCTTCCAATTCTACAATTTATTTCTGGACGACGTCAGTTTCAAGCTGCAACGCAGAAATGAAGATGCAATGGTCAGCGTTCACTTCAAAGACCCCGGACTGGATTGGGACCACTCCACGACCGACAGTTGTCTGGTTCTATTGCACCGTTTTTTCAGTTGGCTGATTGGGCAGCGCCTTGAACTGACTCAGGTAACCCTTAGCGGAGAGCCTCCGGTATACAGGGAGGAGTACCAACGGCTATTTCGAACCCGCATCCTTTTCAACCAAAGCCAAAACGCATTTCACTTTAAACAAAAGTACCTGGACAACCCCATTGTTCAGAATGAGGCGGGATTGAAGCGCTTTCTCGGTGAAGCGCCCTATAATCTCGTCATAATTCCCGACAATGACGACAGCCTCACTGCTAAAATTCGCGCCATTATCGGTAGCGATTTCCGCCACGAATTCCCGGATTTTGAAACTGTTTCGCGTAATCTAAATAGCACACCCCAAACCCTCCGACGCCATCTAAAACAGGAAGGTACATCCTATCAGGAGATCAAAGATACCATGCGACGGGACGCAGCCATTTACTATTTGAATCGATCTCAAGCCACTATCAATGAAATTGCCGAATTAATGGGCTTCTCTGAGCCAAGTACATTCCACCGAGCTTTCAAGAAATGGACAGGCTTGACACCGGGAGCCTATCGCCAGAATAACGATTTGGACCGGAATATCTAAATGGAAAGGCGCTCGGCGGATGCGTTGTTCGGGTTTGGTGGTGTACATGCTGCCGAAAACGACAGAGCATTAAGGTGGGGCTCTTACTTCGAAATACCCATGCTCCTTGTTGCGCTGTGGATTATTGTCGATTGGTATATGAGTAGCCAAGGCATGACCAGCGACTCACAACGGACTCTTTATGACTGGCTGGTGTGGAGTTTCTTTTTGGTTGAAACCGCAATCTTATGCAGACTCTGCGACCAGCCATTACGGCACCTGAAACGAAACTGGTCAAATGTCGCCATAATTTTACTTGGTTTCCCGCCGCTTTTTGACATGCACCAACAATTCGGCTTGCTGCGTTTACTCAGAATGTTCTTCTTGGTGGGTTTCGTGAGCCATAACTTCCGCACCATCCGAAATGTGCTATCCCAGAACAACCTGGGCAAAACCCTGGTTGTTGCGGTGTTTTTCATCACCGGAGGCGGCATTCTGATCGCCGCAATCGATCCAGCCATCACCAATCCGGCGGACGGTATCTGGTGGGCATGGGTTACCGTCACCACCGTAGGATACGGTGACGTCGTGCCGGTCAGCGCAACCGGGCGAGTGTTTGCATCGTTGCTGATCCTGACCGGCATCACTCTAGTCTCATTAATCACAGCCAATGTCTCGGCGTATTTGCTATCACGCTCCAACGAGAAAAAGGCGCGCTACGAGCAACAGGAATTAAAAAAATTACTGGAGCTTGAAGAAAGAATCCGAGCCATAGAAAAGAAAATTGACCATTTGATTGACACTACGACGAAAAAGTAAAAATAGCGCACAAAATCGTAAGAGATCTCCCACATTTTTGCGCCCGCCCTGTCTCTATAATCGCAACCCATACATTTAAATCAGTTTCAGCTCCGGCATTCACGGATCGGTGTGCTTTATAACTGGCTGGAACAGAATCCGACAGGACAGGGAAGCCCAATGACAGCTGTAGCCAAACCCGCTCCATGTTTGGTAGGGAATGAATCAACCTGCAACAAATCACTTCAGGAAATACTCGACCTGGTGAACCGACGTTATTTTAATAGTCGCATCACCGCGAATATTGCCTGGGAGGTACCCAAGGGCACTGTATCCATGTTCATTGGTGAGCGCGGAATAACACTCACCCCAGGCAGCCCCTTACATTCGGCGTTTGACACGGCAACGACGCTTTTGCAATCGGGCAGACATCTCGAAGCCATTCCTTTTCTGTCCCAGTGCGCCGATGCCAATCACCCCGAATCCAAATTATTGCTGAGCCACTTGTACAAACGGGCAGGTAACAATTTATGGCAACGTTACGCTCAGTCCTACAATAAACATATCGAATCGGTACGAGCGGTGCCAGCGGCTTGCTACTACAGTGATCAGGCTACAATTGCCATCCACCCGCACCTGAACCAATTACCCACCCCGCTGTTCGTTCTAAAATATCTGGTGTACCACGAATGCTGTCACCAACTAGTCGAGTCAACCGGACAAGTCCCTCACACAAACGAATTTCTTGAATGGGAACACAAGGCACCTGGTCGGGAACGTGCGTTGCTATGGCTGGAAAAGCGCGGATTTCCGACGCTACGAACCGCTGATGCTTGTTAAGAAAATTCAAATTCTTGTAATTGCAGCCACATTGCTGACTGTGGCTTCCCCGGTGTCGGCTATCGCATCCTGCGACCGCTCGCCAAACCTTAATTGCTTTCTTCACTATATCGATCAGCGGCTACAAGCTGACACGGACTCTCCTGAACTTCAGGAAGCCCGTCTGCACCTGCAATACGAGCTGGATGCTAACGGTATCGGAACAACGATAGACATCAGTAAAAGGTCAGATGAGTATCTGCGAATCAAGAAAATCCTCGATCACGAAGAGGAATACCTTTCCCTTTTGAAAGAAAAACAATTCGAAAAAGCAATCACGCAAGTCAGTTCAGTACAGCAGCCACTTCTGGATTTGAATTCACCCTTGCCCCAACTTTTACTGATCGAATACCTGACGCTGAATTTACTCGATGAAACAGCGGACAACATCAAGCGCGAGATGTATCGTCAAGCGATTGAAGACAAAAGCGATCTAAGCAGCATCATACCTAAAGTTGCGCGCTACGAAGTACTTGGCGGCGCACCGGAAAAGGGCAGGCACACATTAGAAAACACCCCCATCGATGAATTCAGCAACACCACCGACTACCACTCAAAGCAGCTTACACTCATGCTGTCGGAAATTTCTCACACTTTATTTCTGGAGCCTGCTTCGTCAACGGGAGACTGCACAACACAACCGAGCCAATTGGGGCAAAACCTAAAAACTATTTTCAGTCCTGAACATATTGCTTTACTGCGCAATATCGGCGAAGCACCAGATGAACAACAAACCTGGCAGGCTTATATCGATTTAATAAATCTTTATAAAAACGCGGACGTTTGCCCATTAAATATCACGTTAATGACCCAGGCTTTGATACAAGCATTAACTCAGCCGGAACATACAAGACAGCATCACAATCTGAATTTAGTTTTCACAGCAAGGTCGATCCGCAGATATCTTAACTAAAAAAGAACTGTGCAATTAGTTGCACAGTTCTTTCAGGAAACGGTATTCGTGTACACAACGGCCAAGAAAGAAAACAATTTCCAACATTTATTGTATGAGAAGAAATGCAATCACAAATAATGAAATCTTAATCACATTTTCGTGTAAGAAATTGCTCAAAATGATGCAGGACTATTGTTTTGACAAAACCTGATTGCTACTCTACGCAACGCTTACCGAACCAAAAGAGTAAGCCGGGCAAAACCATGTAGCTGTCTTTGTATAGCACTTTGTAGTTGTCATAAGCGGGGGCTTATGTTTTGCAGGTTTTGACCTTTGATTCTAAGGATGGGAGTTACTATGAAAAAAGGTATGGCACGCTTTCGCAATTTAGCGGACTGGTCCTCAGAAGAATGGCAGAATATTGATATTCATCTATTTATCGCAGCCAATTTTAATCGCTACTGTTCCAGTTTGATTAAAAAGATCGGCCTACAATATTTACCAAGCGACGCCACAGAATCGTTACTCGGTATTTTTTGTGATGTTGCATATAAACCCTTGCAAACGGTGCACAAAAAAAATATGGATGCCGCAGGTGACCGGCGCAACCAGATTATGCTGGGGACGCTTAAAATGATTGCATTCACCAGAATGATTCAAGCTGTAATCAAAGAGTTCCCATCCTATATTGCACTGGAGCAATTTGGTGAATACTCCGAAGATGAGACGATTCAAGACGCACCGCATCAAAGCTACCAAGCAGAATTTGTACCTTTGCAGATGCCGTCCGCAGAATCCGCTTTTTTCGCGGCTGAATCCATGGACTCCTTCCATGAAGAATCCGATCGTCAACAGCAAGTTGAAAGTGATCGCATTTCCGTCATGGTGGAAATGCTACGCGGACATTTAACTCCGGTTCAATACAAGCATATTCGATACGCGGTCTGCGACGGGCTGAATTCCCACGAGATTTCTCAGCGAACCGGCCATAGCGTGACTAACGTCCGTATAATGCTGCTGAACGCCCGCAAAAAAATGATCGAACTTGTGCCTCCTCACCTGTTCGAAGCGGTTCAGGATTGCTTGCATCGAAAATAAACAGTTGAACGGTAAAGTGGGATTAAAAACGTTAAAAGACACCTATTCCGAAATCGAACTCGCTACTACGCTTAGCGATTTTCTTTCGATCGACAAAAACACCAGCGACGGCGGAGACCTGCGTCTTTACGGCTTTATTGACGCCACCGGAAACAACCAGGCCGCACCTGATTTTTTTCGTTGTGCATGGGACGCCGAATATTTCCCTCTTTTTCTGAAAACAGATAAAGAGCCCTGCTTCCCGCGTAGCCCCCTTTTGGTAATTCCTGAAGCCCGCCATTCAGACTACCTGAGGACTAGTGGCTGCCGAGCAGACGGTGACATCACTTGGTTTCTGTCCCAGCTCAACCTGAAACAACAAGTCCCCTTTTGGCAAAGCTTAATCTATGCCACCTCCCCCTTCGGCGAACGTATACTGCATCGTTTCTGGGACGGCTTCGTTATCAAAAACTATTTAAACGTTCTGTCCGATAGCGAACTCAAGCAATTATTTGCTCCAGTACACACTCTGTTTGCACCGGCAGAAAAACATTGGTTAAGCAAAGATTTGAGCCAGTGCCCGGCGTCTATACCCACCAATAATCACGATGCTTGGTGGCAGATCCGCTCACACCACTTAACTGCTTTCGGACGTCAGTTCGACCAGGTTCAGGAAAGTGATATTCAAGACCAGCTCTGGCGTCAGTATCCGCTACAGATGGGACATGTCTACCCCCCACTCATCCCGCAGATTATTCAATCCGGCATAAAGCAAGCAAAAGATCTGGGCGTACGTAAAGAAGCCAATATGGTTCGATTTATTTACCTGCAGCTCAAGGAATTACCGACGTTCTGGCGACAACCGTTATGGCTGCCCATCTGGAGTCAGAAAAATACAGATATCGAGTTTGAAAGAAGGCTAATGCAGGTTCAGCAAAGCCAGGGCGGGGAATTAACAGAGGGGACGGCTAAGGGGTGAGCCTGATCGCCCACCCGTCAAGCAAACTACAACGACTATTCGGACATTTTAGCCTGCAGAAAATTCTGCATACCCACCTTATCGATGAGTTCCAATTGCGTCTCTAACCAATCAACATGATCTTCTTCTGAATCGAGAATTGTTACGAACAATTCACGTGTGACGTAATCCTGAACCTTTTCACAGTAGGCTATGCCTTCTTTTAAATCCGGTAAGGCATCCATTTCCAACTTTAGGTCGCATTCCAGCATCTCCTTGACGTCTTCGCCGATCCTCAATTTGCCCAAATGCTGGTAATTAGGCAGGCCTTCTAACAAAAGAATGCGATCCGTCAGCTTGTCGGCGTGCTTCATTTCATCTATGGATTCATGATACTCATGGTCCGCCAACTCCCCCAGCCCCCAATTCTTGTACATCTTACTGTGGAGAAAATATTGATTGATGGCAACCAACTCGTTCCCGAGAACTTTATTAAGATATTCAAGTACTTTCGCGTCGCCCTTCATGTCTATCTCCTCATTACAAGCACGCCTGAATCGAATTAGTGAAACTAACCCGATATCGGAATCATTGCAAAAACTTTGTGCATTTTGAGGACAGACTTGAGATTAAAAGGCAGGTTGGCCGAGATGTTGTTGCCTTAGGCAGGATTTTGCTTCATTACCGCATTTGCCGCACATTGAAGCGACACCCGTTTTGTCACGCAGAGACTTATAATCGCTTGCACCTTCACGAACGGCTTGTTGTATTTGTTTTTCTGTAACCGCTTTACAAACGCATATATACATTTGGGATTCCCTCTGACTATACGAGAGAATCATATTTTGAATGCGAATTATTGTCAATTACATTTGTGGTGAGATTTGATATTTTTCTTTACTAAATTTTAGCTCTCTGTCTCCGGCTCTCTTTGAGAGGAAAGCCGACCGGCTTCTACCTCCGGTTCCTGATCGATTTCACTGACGAAATACAACTCCGCACTACCGAAATTTGCGGGACCTTCCCGCTTCTGGTAGTTCTCCAGTTTTCTGCGGATGTCCTCCGGGGTTGCTGCTTGCGCAGGCGCGTGGTCCGTAACTCTCTTTTTTCGAGAAAAGCGCGAAAAGAATGATAATTTCATAGCAGAATGCTTTGAGAGATATCCAAATCCTTGAAAAATATGCAGTTAAGCTATCAAAGAGGGATCAGCTTCTAAGAATAGCCATGTTTATAACCGTTTATTCCGATTGAAGGATTATCCACTATCCGCGATAACTGAACAAGAGGTGTACTACCTGGAGGTAAAAAGAGCTTAAAAAATTACCGAGGGGGAAGCAATTCCGTAAGCAGGGTGCGGTTTAAAATTGCGGCCCGCAGGCCGCAATGTTTGGACTGGGTATATGCTCGGGTGAGCCGTCAGACTATCTCAGCACCAGATATAACGCGGCATTGCCTCTTAAAACCCGGATTAAAAGCTGACTACCATCCTTTTGAGTGGCTTTCTTCAGGTCATTCAGGCTTTCTACGCGCGCCTTATTCACGCTGGTAATGATATCCCCTACACGTAACCCCGCGATTTGCGCGGTCGAGCCCGGCTCAAGCGACTCGACCAAGACACCTTTAGGATCTCGACTGGGGGCCAACCGTGCTCCATCGAGGTACTTGCGTATCCCAGTTGAAGCAATCTGCTCACCACTCGGCTCGCCGATTTTAGCCTTGATCACCTTTTCCTTACCGTCACGGATAAGGGTCAACTCAACGGGCGCACCTACTTTCCGAACCCCTACCGCATTCCTGAGCTGAGCGGAGCTTTTCAGGGTTTTACCATCCAGCTTAGTCAGTACATCACCTTGTTCGATTCCGGCTTTCTCGGCAGCAGAGCCTTCCTGTACTTCCGAAACCACAACGCCGCTAACACCTTTCAGGTCGAATGCCTCCGCCAAATCGGGTGTGAGGTCCTGGATTACAACCCCTAGTTGGCCACGCTTAACCTCACCGTGCTCAAGAATCTGTTCCAGACTGTGCTTCGCCATGTTGGCCGGAATAGCGAAGCCGATTCCGACGTTGCCACCGGACGGTGCAATAATGGCGGTATTGATTCCAACCAGCTCGCCATTCAGATTCACCAATGCACCACCGGAATTGCCCGGGTTGATTGATGCGTCTGTTTGAATAAAATTTTCATAGCCTTCAATACCAAGACCGGTCCGCCCGATGGCACTAACGACGCCGGTGGTGACGGTTTGCCCGAGCCCAAAAGGGTTGCCGATAGCGACCACAAAATCCCCTACCCGGGCTTCTTCCGAGTCTGCAATTTTAATCGCCTTAATGTCATCGGCTTCGATCTGCAAAATAGCGATGTCCACATCCGGATCAGAACCCACTAAGGTTGCCACATAGGAACGTCCATCGTTGAGCCCCACTTTGATTTCGTCTGCTCCATCAATGACATGGAAATTGGTAATAACCGTGCCTTTTTTCGCATCAACAATCACGCCTGAGCCGGCGCTTTGCGACCGCCTTGCTTGCGGTTGCTGATATTGGTTAGGACCAAAAAAATGGCGGAAGAAGGGATCATTCATCAGGGGGTTCGTTTCCTGACGGGCAGCAAAAGTAGAAATATTCACTACTGCAGGGTTCACGTCTTCTAGCATCGGCGCAAGTGAGGGTAACTCTCGCCCGCTACTATCCTCAAAAGGCCATACGGCCATCGCCGGAAAACTGACAAAGATCAACAGCACCATCGCCAATGCACGTCGGCTTAATTGCATCGCTACACTCCTCAAAACGCATTCTCTAGGTTAAACGGTTAACAAAAATCCGGAACATTTATCTGCCGAATTTCGACCCGGCTGAATATGAGAAGTTCCGGCTCTGCTAGCAGTCAAGCGGGACGAAAGATAAAACAGACAAACATAAACTGGGAGTGAAGCCCGAAATACTCAATCAGAAACCCATCAGCTCAAATCCGACATCGGCATAATCGTTTGGACCACCTGGCCGATGCGGCCACGGGTATCGAAAAGAGCGGTTGTCACCTGGCCTACTCCCGTAGACCCCATCAACGCCTCTGATTGTAATCCGATCCATTCGCCCGAGGCCGGCCTTGAGAGCATCAGCTGTATATCCGCATTAATCGTTCCGGTTTCGCTACCCAGATTAAGTTGCCCGACACCGTTACCGAAATCCGACGCCAGAGCGGCGAGCATAAATGGGGTAGTGGAACGGGCTTCAATAACGTCTACAGGCAACGACAGCCATGCCGTTCCCCGCCCTTTCTCCTGCAAGGGCGTAACCGGGCGCAAGCGGATGCAGGTATGCAGGCCTGGCGGTACATTTTTAGCCTGGGAGAAAAGGATTTCACCGAAACAGACATCCTGTAACTGGTCCGGGCTTACGTTCAACGGCTGAATTTGCGGAGCATAATCTGGCAACTGCACCGGCCGTTGTTTTACAAATAATGCATTAGCTAAAGCCACCAGCGTACCACCCGCCTCCATACGCGCTTGCCACAGCTGTATTCGCTTACCCCGTCGCACACATTCCGTATGCACCGTTAAAGGCGCTTTCGGTACCGGGCGTAGCAAATCTATCGAAAGCCGTGCCGGCACCAGCTCAGGTGTCACGCCCTTCTCGAAACAGTAAGCGAACAAGGCCGCTGGTGCGCCACCGTGCAGAATCCCTGGGTGCCAGGGGCTTCCTGCCAAAGCAGTCGGTAAGAACTCAGACTTATCCTCGGTAAATAAACACTCGGTGGTCATGCCCGCCTCTCCTCTACACCAAAATCTGATCGATAAAAAACAAAAGAACAGAAAGTTCAATACCAAATAAGACCGGCCACAGATTCAATTCATTGAGACTACCGCTGGTACGGGACAGCCCCGTGGAAAAGGACATGAATACATGAGTGAACAGCGTTAACCCGACCCATACCGGGTGAAGCGGATTAAACGCCAATACGGTAACGACAAATACCGCAACGGTCACCAGATAAATTGCGTCCCGAACGCGTCTGACATCCGTCAGGCTGGCAATGTAAACCAGGGCAAGGGAGGCACTAAGCGCAGAATAGAACCCGATCCCAGGCGCAAATGGAAGTGATACTGCAACGACCACCACAACCAATACGCCCAACAAGGTTCTCGAGACAACATTCAGGACAAGTGCCGTGCTTTCTTGTAATGCCGACAGCATCATGGGCCTGAATACACCCGGATTCGGATCTGCACGCCAGGGTGTGCGCGAAGGTGCCGTTTGCTGTCTGAAGATATTTGATAAAGCATGTATGAGCGTTGCCATGACGGGTCTCCTGTTTCCTTAAGGTAAACGTTGGTTAGCTGGCAAGGTTAAGACTACCTCTTGACTCGACACCGCAAAAGTGGCATTTATGACAACACAAATGCTTATTTTGCCACCGAGAGGGCTTTTACATGACAACAAAAATGGCAATATTCGCCTATGACGGATGTTTATCGACTTCCGTGACCGGCCCCACCGATATATTCCATATTGCGAATATCCACCAACGAATCCGCAAAGAGAACAGCGACAATCCGTTGTTTTCCTGGAAAATATATTCGCCTGATGGCAAACCGGTTCACACCTCAACCGGCATTACCATTGCGGTGGACGGACACTATAATCAAGCTGGCAATCCTGACCTGTGTTTAATTCCTGGTATCGATCATGCCTTTGGTTCAGAAGTAACGAACAAGACAGTAGAAATGCGTTCCACCCTGGGACACATGATCAAGCATCACCATAGTCAGGGCGCCGTTATCGCGTCCAATTGCAGCGGCTCATTTTTACTGGCTGACACAGGATTACTGGACGGAAAAGAGGCGACCACGAGCTGGTGGCTGGCACACCATTTCAGCCACTCCTTTCCTAAAGTCCGTCTGCAGCTTGAAAAAATGGTCACAGAACACAACAACATTTTTTGTTCCGGAGCGATGACGGCCTACATGCATTTGTGCATCCGGCTTATCGAAAAATTTGCCGGGGAAAGCATCGCCAAGTGCTGTGCAAAAACAGTCATGTTGCAAAATAAAGAAACCACTCAAGCCCCCTACATTCCGGTACCGCACCATTTCAAGCAGAAAGATGAACTCATTCGCAATGCTGTAAAATGGATGCAGGAAAATCTGGATCAGGATTTCCACCTGGATAACTTAGCCAGCCAGCTCGCCGTCAGTCCACGTACATTTATACGCCGCTTTAATCAGGCCACCGGTAAGCCGCCAAAACAATATTTTCAGAAGCTGCGCATTGACGAAGCCAAGCGACTTTTAGAATCGACCCAGTTGAGTGTGGATGATATTACAGAAAAGGTGGGGTACGTCGACGTTAGCTCCTTCCGCCGTTTATTCAAACGCGAGGTGGCGTTATCCCCTACAGAATACCGCAAACGCTTCACTCAATAATTTAATGTAAGCGAATGGTTTCCCCGATCCGCATTACCGATCTGGGAATAACATGTTCAGCAGCAAGGAATCGCTGCGGCACACAGACCAAAGCGTTCGGGAAACGCGCGGCTAGCTGCTAAATTAAAAAACCAGCATGACCAAGCCATAACCATTTATTAAAGGAAGCAAGTTGGTTATAAATCTAAAACTGACAACTATGCGATCACATAATCATTGGGATAAGCATTCTGCCTTCCTGAACGAAGTAACTCCACTGCACTACGCTACTTCTTTTGCCACTGCGATACCGAGCTGCGGTCTGGCCAAGCTACCTTCAGGGTTCCTGAAACCGGTTTTAGTGTGATGAAATTTAGCAGGATTAAAGTAAGGATTACGCGGCATCGTTACCATCAGGTTTGGATTTCATTTTTATCACCATATCCGCCATTTTTTTAAAAACGTCATTATGAGTGAGTATCCCTGCCAGCTTTTCATTCTTGGTGACCAGTGCCGAGCCTAGATGCTTCTCGGCCATCACACGCAGCACGTTTTCCAGCGGTGTATGTATATCGACAACATAGCTTCGGGTGGTATAAATATCTTTCACGTACAAATCATCATCCAGCGTCGCATTGCTAAAGGGAGATTCGATAAATTTCAGGTCACGGTTCGATAGAACACCCACCAGTTTACCCTGCTCTGTCACAGGCAAGTGGTGGAAGCCTTGTTTTTCCATCATGTCCATCGCTTCCCGCAAAGTGTCATTGACATCGATACTATAGGGGAACGGAGTCATGATGGTAGCCAGCGTGGGAATCGATTTCATATAGTACCTCCGAAATCAGGCTTTTTTGCGGAACAATCGCTGCCACAGCAAGCCGCTGTCTTCAGCACTACCGCTAAGTACATACCTTAGCACATTCCGGTTAAATGCAGCCCATTGCATTTGTCTCTCTACTCGCGGCAGGCCGCAGAACAATACCTTGTCTTCAATTCTTAATAAAAAGTGATCTTCCGGCAACAGGTGAACCTCGTCGTTACGCAATATCATCAACGGCATTCCGCGCAGGGTAACCGCGCTATCTTGAGGGTGTGCAAACAAGGCCGAAACCGGTACTTTTTGATCCATGCGTAACACATCGTAGATTGCGGTCATATCGTCTTTGGTTACCGACATAGTCCAGGCCTCCAGTGGCTTGTCCTGAACCAACTCATCGAACTTCTGCACCAACTGCTCACACCAGGCTTCATCTTTTGTCTGGATCTCTTCAAAAAAACGCACCAATAACGGTGATTTCAACAGCGCCATAATACGTTGCGCTATAATCATATTGGGATCCATAATCATGTCTACTTTCGCCGCAGAGAAAACCGGTGTATTCGAATTGCGGTTTTGGCGTGCCACTAACTTCAATGATGACTTTAATTCCCTGGCGGTAAGCACAATCGACAAATTGTTAGCGTCATCTGCCGTACCGGCAACGATACCTACCGCGTTGTGTATGCCGGCTTCCAGTAGAGTCGGAGCCTCAGTGCCCAGACCTTTCACTACGCGGTAATCTTCATGAATGTTGCGGGCTTCCGGCTCCGGTTCTATGATTACAGTTTCCAGGCCTTTATTTTCAAACCGTTTCTGGATAGCCTGCCCCAAACGCCCGTAACCACAAATAATCCAACGCCCTTTTTCTGGTTTCATCAAGGTGCGCAGTGACCGATGCTTGGGACTGATTAGCCAATTGTAAACCAGCTGCCGGTAAGGATAGACCACCGCATTAGTGAGATATTCTGCGAAGGTTTCAAAAGGATCAACTACATGATCGGTGCCAAAAGACGATAGATTACCGGCGTATTCGCGGGAGGCGACCCGGCTCAATACCAGACGTGAGGGATTCAGTAATTTGCTTGCCAAAGCAATGTATAGATTGACATGATCTTCATTGGTCAGGCATAGGGTTCCGATACAGTTGCTGTGGTCAATACCGGCATCCCGTAACACATCCGGGTCACTGGCATCACCACACAAGATGGGGATATCAAACGGATGATTGTCCAGCTCCAGGGTATCCACACGGGATTGATCAATCTCGATTACGACGGTCTGCACACCGCGACGAGCCAGACCTGCGACCACGGCCCTGCCAGTCAGGCCATATCCGCAAACCAGGTAAAAAGGCCCTCTGGTACGTTCCACCCAGGACTTAAAACGACCCCGTTTTAATAAGCTGCCGAAGGTCTGATCACGTAAAATAGCGATCACCGCGCCGATACTGTAAATCCATCCGATAACGGTGCTATAAATACAAATTAGTGTCCAGAACCGCTGCAGTGCTGTGAACTCGTAGGGCAACTCTCCAAATCCAATGGTAGAGCCCATGTAGCTGACAAAATAGAACGCTTCAAAAAAGTTCATGTGATAAAGGTGACCAGAAGGGTCTTTTCCGGGTATGAGTACGTACCCGAGAACAGACACCGAATAGATCACGATTATGGTGATTAAAGGCGCTCGTAACCGCCTTAAAATCAAATAGGCTACATAGTTCATACCTGTTCCGCCCCGATCAACGACGAACCAGGACGGTTTCAACCACCAACAACACTACCGATGTTATGTTCGCCAAAAGGGCGCCTCCAGACATGGAAACCACGCTGGCGGTCAACTCATCATTCAGACCGGCATCGTGTACATTCGTAGCGTAACCCCAGAGGATGGCCGCGACGATCAGCTGAAGATCGGCCACAAGACTGGTCGCCAACAGCACGGCGCCCATGTGTGTGCGATCACCAAACTTCATAACCGTAGCGATCAAACTGATTACCAGTGCCGCAAACAGCTCGAAGACATTGTGATGATCCGGGTCGTTAATCTCCCCCAGAAAAAAGCCGAAATTCAGCGTTGCTGCCAACAAGATGAAAAAAGCAAATAGCACTTTTTCGGTATTCATAAAAAACCCTTAATTTTTGTTTCGCGACGAGCATCAACAGACCTTAGCAGTATAAGGGGTAATTACAGATTATGGCGAGGAAGGAAATTGTTCGGAGTAAACGACGGATTGCAGGCTTTTACGCTTTTCCCACTGCAAACGTTCCAGCTCCGGTTGACTATAGAACTCATCCACATAACCGAGGCATAAATAGCCCACTAACTCGCGGTCCTGCGGAACCGATAGTATTTCTCGCACCGCGTCCGGATTAAGTATGCTGACCCAGCCCATTCCTATATTCAGGCTACGGGACATCAACCACATATTCTGGATGGCGCATACCACACTGTAACGACCCACTTCTTCCATGGCGGTTTGACCCAGTACAGCGCCCCCGGACGGACGATAAAACACGGCAATGTTCAGGGGGGATTCAAGAATGCCTTCTAACTTCAATTCTTGATAATTGCTTTGTCGCTCGCCTGAAAAGTGCTCAGAAGCTTTACTATTCTCGCTGTCAAAGCTGTTTTTCACTTTCTGTCGGGTTTGCCGGTCGGTCACAAGCACAAACTCCCAGGGCTGAGAGAAGCCGACAGAGGGCGCATGAATACCAGCTAACAGGATGCGTTCCAGGTCCGGATCGGAGATAGGTTTCGAGTGGAAGCGATTGCCACGGATATCACGACGATTCTGGAGAATGGCTTCCAGGAGTTCGGCATCTTGTGGGGTAAAATGGCGGCCTTTCATTATCGATCACGTTTTATTGTCAGTTCGGGCGCCGATTATATGAACTTTTGCTTATTCTATAAACGTAATAAACAAAAAAGCGCCGGGAGAGACGAAAATCCGCCACTGCCCGACGCTTTAATGAGACGGAGTTCCGTCCCGGATTAAACCCGCTCGATCACGGTAGCAATACCCTGACCCAGGCCGATACACATGGTAGCCAGACCGATATTCCCGTCTTTCCATTCCATAACGTTCAGCAAAGTACCGACGATACGTGCGCCGGAGCAACCCAGGGGGTGACCCAAAGCGATCGCGCCGCCATTCAGGTTCACCTTGTCATCAACCATATCCAGTAGCTTAAGGTCTTTTGCACAAGGCAGGCTTTGTGCTGCGAAAGCTTCGTTTAACTCGACATAATCGATATCGTCGATAGTCAAACCAGCCCGTTTCAGTGCTTTCTGGGTAGCCGGTACCGGCCCGTAACCCATGATAGCGGCATCACAACCGGCTACCGCCATTGAACGGATTTTAGCCCGTGGCTTGAGGCCTAGAGCCTGAGCGCGCTCAGCCGACATTACCAGAATTGACGACGCACCATCAGATAAAGCAGACGAGGTGCCAGCCGTGACCTGTCCGCCTTTAGGGTCAAACACTGGCCGCAGCTGGGACAATCCTTCTGCCGTGGTTTCCGGACGAATGACTTCATCGATCTCACATAATACTTTGAAGCCATCTTCGTTGTGGCCTTCAATAGGAACGATTTCGTTTTTCCAGCGTCCTTCCAGGGTCGCTTCCCAGGCCAGGCGGTGCGAGCGAGCACCGAATTCGTCCATTGCTTCACGCGAAATGCCGTGCATACGTCCCAGCATTTCAGCTGTTAGGCCCATCATGTTGGATGCTTTTGCAATGTGCTTGGATGCTTCCGGGTTCAAATCAATCCCGTGCATCATGCCCACATGGCCCATATGTTCAACACCGCCAACCACGAATACATCACCGTTACCGGTTTGAATGGCCTGTGCCGCCGACTGCAATGCCTGCATTGAGGACCCGCACAACCGGTTCACGGTCTGGCCAGCAACGTTCTTCGGAAGGTTCGCCAAAATGCCGATGTTGCGTGCGATGTTCATGCCTTGTTCCAGGGTTTGGTTTACGCACCCCCAGATAACATCTTCGGTTTCAGCTATATTCCAGTTCGGATTCCGCTTTTGTAACGCGATTACGAGTTCGGCAGATAATTTTTCTGCACGAACGTGTCGATACTGACCATTTCTGGATTTGCCCATGGGGGTACGGACAGCGTCGACAATGACTACATCTCTTGGATTCAAACTCATTTTAATGTCTCCTTTGCTATCCGTGATTACTGGTAGAACGATTCGCCGTTGGCTGCCATTTCGCGAAGCTTGGCAGTCGGCTCATACATTGCGCCCAGGTCAGAATACTTGTCACACAGTTCAACGAAGTTTTTCACACCGATGGAGTCGATGTATTTCAGGGCTCCGCCACGGAATGGAGGGAAACCGATGCCCATAATCAATGACATATCTGCATCAGCCACGGATGACACTATATTTTCTTCCAGGCAACGAACCAGTTCTAGACACATCGGGATCATCAGACGATCAATAACTTCCTGATCTTCGAAGTCTTTAGGTGCGCCAACGTGAGGCTTGATCAATTCGTAAGTGGTTTGATCCACCACTTTCTTCGGCTTGCCTTTTTTGTCGGTTTCATACTTGTAGTAACCAACACCGTTTTTCTGACCGTAGCGATCGTTTTCGAACATCACTTCAGAAGCATCTTTGTAGTCGTGCTTCATACGCTCTGGAAAGCCTTCGGCCATCACTTCCGCAGCATGAACCCCGGTATCAATACCTACCACATCCATCAGATAGGCAGGCCCCATAGGCCAGCCGAACTTTTCCATGACCTTGTCAATTTTCTGGAAGTCCGCGCCATCCCGAAGCATCATACTGAAGCCACCGAAGTACGGGAACAACACGCGATTCACCAGGAAACCAGGACAATCGTTTACGACCACCGGGGTCTTACCCATTTTTTTAGCGTAAGCGACCGTCGTTGCGATGGCTTCATCAGAGGATTTTTCGCCGCGGATAACTTCAACCAAGGGCATCATGTGCACCGGATTGAAAAAGTGCATTCCGACAAAGTTTTCCGGGTTTTTTAACGCTTCGGCTAACTTGGTAATGGAAATGGTGGAGGTATTGGAAGCCAGGATCGTACCTTCCTTCGCCTTTTGTTCCACTTCCGCCAGAACCGATTGCTTGATTTTGGTATTCTCAACAACCGCTTCCACTACGATACCCACGTTTTCGAAGTCGCCGTAGTTTAGGGTTGGACGAATGGCAGAGAGCACTTTGCCCATTGTGCCGGCGTCCATTTTGCCGCGCGACACACGCTTAGCCAACAATTTGGTGGCCTCTGACATACCCAAATCCAACGCTTTATCAGCAATGTCCTTCATTATAATCGGGGTGCCTTTCGACGCAGACTGGAAAGCGATACCGCCACCCATGATACCCGCGCCCAATACAGCTGCCTGCTGAATCGGCTTGGCCTGCTTTTCCCATTTGCTGGCAGTCTTCTTTAATGCCTGGTCATTCAGGAACAAACCGACCAAGGACGAAGCCGCAGAGGTCTTAGCAATTTTAGCGAAACCTTTGGCTTCCACTTCCAGCGCTTTGTCCCGGTTCATTCCCGCATGCGCCTGCATGGCCTGAACGGCGGCAACGGGTGCAGGGAAATTGCGTCCGGCTTGCTGCATGACCATTCCGGTGCAGGACTGAAACGCCATCATGTTTTCCATCGGAGCCAGCTTCAGCGGTTCCAGTTTTTCCTGGCGCTTGGCTTTATAGTCAATTTTTTCATCCAGACATTGCTGCAACAAGGCCAGAGCAGCTTCACGCAATTTATCGGGTTCAACCACCGCATCAACAACACCGTCGTTCAGCGCTTTGATTGCTTTATGTTGACCACCGGCAGCGATCCACTCCACTGCGTTGTCTACACCAATTACGCGCGGCATGCGTACTGTACCGCCGAAGCCGGGAAACAAGCCCAGCTTCACTTCCGGCAAACCCACCTGAGCTTTACTGGACATAACACGGAAGTCTGTTGCCAAACACATTTCCAAGCCACCACCCAAAGCCAGCCCGTTAATGGCAGTCACCGTGGGGAAAGGCAGATCTTCAATAGCGCAGAATGCTTCGTTGGACTTGAGACACCAGGCGGCAATTTCTTCCTCCGGCATCTTGAACATATCGGTGAATTCAGTGATATCGGCGCCCACAATAAAGACACCCTTACCACTGGTTACGATCATGCCCTTAATTGAGCTATCGGCTTTGAGGGCGGCGGCCGCCGCGCCCAGTTCTTCAACGGTTCCCCGGTCAAACTTATTGACCGACTCCCCTTCCAGATCAAAATTCAGTTCTACTATGCCGTCTTCTAACGGTTTGACCGTTACGGCTTTTCCTTGGTATATCATTAACGTTTCTCCCGCACTGGGTTAACGACAAGAAATTCAATTTCGCTTGATTTCAAACGATAGTTTGAAAGTGCTTGGCATGTTGCCGATTCCGGCTGGTTTTGGCAAGTTTTTTAGCTGTATCACAAGAAATCTGTCAATCGAGAGCCTGTATTCGTCCATTTCGGCATATTGACTACAAAGTCACGAACGGCCGTCAGCAACACTGGACTACGACTAGCGAAAGACATTCCCATACTCACATATTTAAAAGGTAACAGCCAACATGGATGAACAATGCCCGTGCCTATCGGGGCAACCCTATTTAACTTGTTGCGCACCACTGCTCTCGGGCACCCGAAAAGCGGAGACTGCCGGTCAATTGATGCGCTCCCGCTACTGTGCATTTGTTAAACAATCTGCCGAGTATCTAATCCAGACATTGCACCCGTCAAAACGTCGGCATGACGATGCCGAGCAACTTCGGCACAGCTTCATTGACACCGACTGGCTGGGACTGACCATTCTTAGGCAGGAACTGGGCCAACCCGTCGACAGCTCAGGAAGGGTCGAGTTTATCGCTCGCTTCCTGCAGGCCGGTCGGGCGGGACAAATTCATGAGTGTTCTGAATTCGTTAAAGAAAAAGATACCTGGTTTTACGTGGATGGCAGCCGTCAGCCCGAGTCCTTACCGGCAAGAAACGAACCCTGTTGGTGCGGAAACGGAAAAAAATTCAAAAAGTGTCACGGTTTTCATCGCTGAGCGTTATAAAAATAAACTGCATGGAAGAAAACATCATTACACAAGCCCGGCTTTTTGTCTGATAGTTATTAGAGTTTGTAAACGACCTTTTCTCAAACAAGAATGGATTCTAAAGGGAGGTTTCGTATGAAACGTTTGTACTATCTGTTCCAGGGCACTGCACCCGCAAAAACCATTACGGACGATCTGAAATTGGCCGGAATCAATTCCGGGCAACTGCACTTTATGAGTCGAGATGTGTCAGGCTTAACGTCAGCAAAAGTACACAATACCGGCATACTGGACGAAAAAGACATTTCCCACAGCGGCACCTACGGCGCGATTATCGGTTTAGGGCTTGGCATCATTCTGGGCTTTTATTTAATGACGACCGATTTGGCTCAGTCGATTTCCTTTGTTGTGTTTTTAGTTTTGTGTGCGTTTTTCACCTGTCTGGGTACATGGGCAGGCGCGTTTATCGGCATGTCGATGGACAATCACCATATCGCACGTTTTCACGATGCCCTGGACCAGGGTGAGACCCTGCTTATGTTGGACACCTACGACATTAACGAGGAGAAGACGTTTAGACAGCTCATGCATCAGAAGCACGAAGAGGCTCACTACGAAGGTGAGGAAGACAATTTCAAGGTGTTTTTATAAAAGGTTAGCGTGCTTTGGCATTCGGAAAACGCTGATCCGGACCAGGTTCAGCGTTCACTAAACAGAGTGGATCACATACTGTTTATAAGAATTTTGGAGACTTCCGCAAACTCCACTTTGAGCTGGGAGAGCAGCGTATCGGAACTGGCCATTTCCCCCTCTTTGCCCATACTCTCGAGCTGACGGGCAAACTCGGAAAGCTTTAGTGCACACACGTTGGAGGACGACCCTTTCAGACTGTGCGCGATCTTACGCAAATTTTCCGGATCCTGTTGTTGAATCACCTCTTCTAATTCAACCAGCTTGCTTTGAGTGTCGGCTATAAAAGTATTCACCAGTGTTTCATATTCACTTTCCATGATTTCTTTTAAATCTTGCAATGCGGCAACATCCAAATGATCTTCCGGATTCGTCATAATCCTTACCCCCTTTTACACATCAACATGCCAGTCAAATACAACTTCAACCTGATTGCCTTCACCTAAATAACGGACAGAGCGACACATGGTATTGATCAGCGGGATTCCCCGTCCACTGTACCCTTCCGTGCGATGCTGTGCGGTATCGTTCTGTTTAAAGTCAAATCCAGGGCCTGTATCTTCTACCACAATCGTTAGAACTCCACCATCTTTTACCGGTAGGTGATCTATTTTAAACCTTACAAACCCTGCGTCCAGGCTGGCTAACTTTTCTGTTCGTTCCAGATAATAGCGGGCAAACCCATCGGCAGACGCTTTCAATTCCGAATGGAGATTCAATACCCCATGCTCCAGCGCGTTGGAATAAAGCTCGGACAATATGGTATAAATTTTTCCGCTATGGGGTCTCAGTCCGGGCACTTCCATTAACAAATGCGTTATTAATGGCAACGGGTTGAACTCACGAAGGGTCTGAGGCCGCAACTCATAAGTCATACTCCAGTCCTTGGGCCCACCCGCCATATAGGAGACCCCTCCTTCGCCGAAGTAATCCCCCATATCCTCTTCGTTTACCATGATAACTTCAACCATGGTGTAATCATCATCCTGTTCGCCGCGGCCCGCGTGATGCTCAACCGCTTTTTCAATATTGCTGAATATTTTGTCAGGATCGTCTGTACTTAGGATCACTTCCATTACCCGCTCTTCGCCGAACATTTCCCCTTCCATGTTGGAGGCTTCAATAATTCCGTCTGACCACAGCATAATACGATCGCCTTTCGTAAGCTGAATCAGTGTGCTGTCGGTTTTAAAACGGTCGTTGTCGACCACGCCCAAAGGCAAGTGACGGGAGGATATGTTTTCAACCTTGTGCATTTCCTTGCGGTAAATCAGGATGTCCGGCAAACCGCCCACCCAGATTTCAGCGGAACGCTTGCGGAAACTCAGATCAACCATACAGGCACAACAAAAAACACCGACCGGCAAAATCCGTTTTAGCTTCTTATTAATTTCACGCAGGATGTCCTGCAGCGAGAAGCCCTTTTGTGCCATACCATAGAAAATTTCGGATACCGGCATGGCACCAATAGCAGCCGGTAATCCATGGCCGGTAAAATCACCGAGAAACACATACATGCCACCTGAAGGTTTACGGGATGCCAACACCAGATCCCCGTTAAACACCGCCATCGGAGACAATAGATATTTGATATTCGGCGCATTAATACAGCCGGGGTGGGCGATATTATCGAACACCTGTTTTGCTACTTCCTGCTCATGTATTAAGCGGTCGTTGTGCAGGGATATTTCGTCGCGCTGTTTTTGGACCGTTTCATGCAAGCGTCGCATACTGGCGAAGGCCTTGATTTTGGCTTGCAGAATAATGCGGTTGTAGGGTTTGCTGAGGAAATCCAGCCCCCCGGCTGCCAGACAATCGGCCAGGGATGTTGCGTCACGAAGGGAAGTAAGAAATATGATCGGAACCAGGTTGTCGCCCGATAATTCCTTAATAGTGCGGGCAGCTTCAAATCCGTCAACATTCGGCATTAACGCATCAAGCAAAACCAGATCCGGGGACTCTTCTTTGAAAATATCGATGGCTTCCTGGCCATCACGGGCGGTATAAACCCGGTGCCCTTCCTTGCGCACAATGGTTTGTAATATCAGCCGATCAGAATCGTTATCATCGGCAATCAGAATGCGAAGTACTTCGTCTTGAGCCAACCCTGCTTCTATTATCGAGCTACCATTACCCATAGACTCACACTACACCCACCGGGAGGGTGGGTGTGTTGGTTGAAACACTAACGAATTGTAAACAACTGTTCAAAATTGGATATGGTAAGAATTTTCTTAACATCCGGGTTGCAGTTTACAATTTCAATACTGGAGTTATCTCCCCCGGCGTGGTCTCTTAATAGCAGCAACATACCTAATGCCGAACTATCAAGATAAGTGGTCTCTTTCATGTCCACTATATAACCTTTGGGATCCTCTGATACTTTTTCATAAGCGTCTCGAAATTCCTGATGAGCACTAAAATCGAAACGCCCTTGAATCTTTATCGTCAGTTCACCCGAGGATGCTTCAGTAGACCATATAGCCATTATCTACACCTCAAGAAGCGGTTGCTAAAAACTACACCCCGTGACAGGGCCGTAAAAATCGTCCAATAATTAAGAGCATAGTCTATTTTTCCTATGCAAACTAATTTACTACATAATTTTTTCTGAATGATCCACCATCGCCCTTTTTCCTTCCACCCGTCCATTAATTTCACTGACCTGTTCGCTGTCAAGTGTGCCAGATAAACGCACCAAACGCATGTCTGTCAACACATCTTCCAACCTGACTTCCAATTGGTAAAGTGCATTGGTCAACTCGTTGAGCAATCTTCGAACAGCATCCCCCAGTTGCAACCAACGCACATCCAACTTCGGATTGCGCCGGTGCCGTTCCGCCAAATCGGTCAGATCTTTCTGGCCGATGCGGATATCCAATAGCAGGTCTTCCATACTCGCTAAAGGAAAGCAGTCAGGATCAAGACGATAGTCTTCTATTGGCTGAGCCACTGCCAAATGGCAGGAATCCAATTTGTTACCCAGCCTGGATACTATGTTTTTCAGCTTTTCTATATCCTGCGCAGAACGCTTGCTAATCGCGACCAGATCTTGCGAGACCGTTACAAAGCCTTTCCCGATATCACCGGTTTTGGCCGCTTCAAACATCGAGTTAATTGCCAGCAACCCCGTATTGGTGGCCATATCCATAGCCTGCTCCACCGTCTTACTGCCGCTTTTTATTGTGGCTTCGCAATAAGCATAGTCAGCTTTAAATAGTGACCAATTATGCAACAAGCTGGTTGTCAGTCGCTCGAAATAGTCAAGTTCGGGCCTGTCCACACCCAGAAAGGATTCTTGCCCTGGATTGACGTTAGGGTCGCAGGGCACAACCTCAACGGATCGCAAGCCACAGGTAAGGATCCAGAGAAAATAAGAGGCCAATACCAGCGCAGACAAATACAGCGGGACGTTGTTTATTCTGAGCAGAATCAAAACTGCAATGGATGCAAGCCCTGATAGCACTAGTAACGCGTTCAGTTTCAATTTCACTTGCTAACGCCCGATGTATAAAGATCAACGAAAACCGGATTCCTTTCTGTAAGGGCGGTCATCCAATATTTTTTGTTCTTGTTTATCTGCAATCAGTGACTCCTCAGTTTTCGCTTTCTCGATTAGCTGTTCCATAATTTTGACGTTGTGATTCGCCAACTGCCATTTTTTGGCCTGCGCCTGCACCGAAAGCTCTCTTTGCTTCACCATTTCGCCTTGCCGGGAAATAGCCTGTTGTAAGCGCGATATAAAAGCCTGGTAAAGGCCGAGTTGAGCCGCATTTTTAACGGTGCCGTGCTGATCCTGGATGGATTTGTAGTATTCAGCCAAATAACTTTTCAGTTCACTGTGTTGCTGCCGGGATTGCGTCAATTCTTTTTGGTACTTAGCCAGGGTCTGCGCTTCTTTACGTTCCTGCTGACGCTTTAGATTGCAGACGGGAATCAGACGAACTGACTTTTTCATTTTCCGATCCCTCCCTTTTCCTGGTTAGCCGGCACCGGCTATTTCATTTCGAATAATCGGTCCATGCCCGCCAGCGACGTTTTATAGTCCAGTTTTTCAGACATTGATTGCGCTAAAAAATCCCGGATCGGCTTAATCTTATGGATCGCCAAATCCGTTTCCGGGTCGCTTCCAGCAACATAGGCGCCGACGCTGATCAGATCCCGGCTCTGCTGGTAGCGGGCGTAAAGGCGCTTAACCAACTGCGCTTTTTTTAAATGCTCTTCGGTGACAACCTGGGGCATTGCCCGCGAAATGGAAGCTTCAATATCAATGGCCGGATACTGTCCTTCTTCAGCCAGCCGCCGCGCCAAGACCACGTGCCCATCAAGAATTGCACGGGCAGAATCGGCCACCGGATCCTGTACATCATCGCCTTCTGTTAAAACAGTATAGAACGCAGTGATCGAACCACCACCCTCCTTGCCATTACCGGCACGCTCTACCAGCGCTGGTAGCTTGGCGAATACCGAGGGCGGATAGCCTTTGGTGGCCGGAGGCTCTCCGATTGCCAGCGCTATCTCCCTTTGGGCCTGCGCATAACGGGTGAGAGAATCCATCAACAACAAAACATTTTTGCCCTGATCCCGGAAATGCTCGGCAATTGCAGTTGCCAGCATGGCGCCGTGCATGCGCATCAGGGGTGAATCATCCGCCGGTGAAGCGACCACGACAGACCGGCGAAGCCCTTCTTCACCCAAGCTGTGTTCGATAAATTCTTTTACTTCACGGCCGCGCTCTCCGATCAGACCTACCACCGTAATATCCGCTGTGGTAAACCGCGTCATCATACCGAGCAGAACACTTTTGCCCACACCACTGCCAGCAAACAACCCCATACGCTGACCACGCCCCACAGTGAGCAAACTATTGATCGCCCGCACACCCACATCCATCGGTTCAATGATAGGCTGTCGTTCAAGGGGGTTGATTGCTTCACGACTGAGACTGGTGTAGCCGTCCGCTTTTAGCGCACCTTTGCCATCCAGCGGTTGACCACGGCCATCGAGCACACGGCCTAACAGGTTCATTCCCACCGGCACCTGGGCAACAAGACGGTTAGGGATAACCCGGGCGCCCGGCTGCAAACCACTCACCGGTTCGATGGGCATCAAATACATTTTATTGCCAGAGAAGCCCACGACTTCGGCCTCCACATCCAACCCATCGTGGTTCCGGATAGTACAATGTCCACCTATCGGGACGCTGCAACCCACCGCTTCCAGCGTCAGCCCCACCATGCGAAGTAGACGACCTTCAACCTGAATATCCGGTTCAGCCTGGGTATAGGGTAAATAACGATTCAGGCGTTGGGCGATACTAGAGCGAAGATTGAGATCCGTCATCCGATGGCTCCTCGTTCCAGCGTTCATCCAGCACGGTCATGTCTTCTGGATGGTGCGGGTCGTTAGCATGATCCTGGAGGTTATTGTATTGACTGTCCTCTGCGAGCAGCTCAGCACTATCATCGACAAAGCAATCGATTTCATCCAGCAGCTGGTCAACATGACCGTGCTGCTGTCCGCGCTCTTCCAATGCTTGCTGTTGCTGCTCATAGACTTGCCGGATCACAGACGCTAAACGGCGTTCTGCGCGGGCATCCACCATGCTGTTGTCAGTCTCTATTATGCAGCCACCGGGCGTAACGGCAGGATGGGCCTGAATTCGCCAGCCCGGCTCCCACTCTCCGCCGGCCTTCATGTGGGACTCTACCATCTCCGCATCGGCGGCGTTCAGGTGGATCTTCATTCGCTGGTCACCCGGCTGAATGGTTTCCAACGCTGCTTCAACAATTTGCAAAACAACCGACGATTCGATGCTTAATTCCCGGTGCACGACCCGTTTGCAAATCTGCTCCACCAGATGCAACAACACCCGTTCGAGTTCTTCATCCTGCTTGGGAATCGGTTCAAGCAGAACGCGACAAATTTGTGACATTCGGGTAATAGCTGCTTTTACGTCACCTTCGCCGCTGGTATACCCCGCCTGATAGCCTTCGGCTTTGCCTGCTTCACGCCCTTCCTGTAATCCTTCTTCATATGCGGCCTGCCTGATTTGCTCAAGCGCTTCTGCGGTGAGAGGCCGGATCACCTCTTCCTCTTCCGGTGCGGGATCTGCAATAAGCCCGACCGGCTTCTTTTTGGCCGGACTGTTATAAACATTGGATTTAAGCGGGATGTCATCCTCCATATTGGGCAGATGCCAACGTTCCCAAGCGCTCATCTTGTCTTTTGCGGTATTGTCCGAGTTCAGCACATCAGGCTTTTTAGACGACGACATGGTATTGGCTCCGGTACTGCAACATTAAACCATCTCCTCGCCGCCTTTACCGCCCAGTACGATCTCGCCTGCATCCGCCATACGTCGTGCTATACCAAGAATTTCTTTTTGCGCGGTCTCTACTTCACTGAGTTTAACCGGACCCTTCGCTTCCAGGTCATCACGGAGTAATTCAGCGGCGCGTTTGGACATATTACCGAAGATTTTTTCTTTGACGTTCTCATCGGCTCCTTTTAAAGCCAGAATCAGGGACTCGGAAGAGACTTCACGTAACAGCGCCTGAATCCCGCGATCATCAACATCACCCAGGTTATCAAACACAAACATCATGTCAGAAATTTCCTGCGCCAGTTCTTCGTCTATGTCCTTTATACCTTCCATTAACGTGGATTCGGCGTTCGTATCGAGGAAATTCATTATGTCTGCTGCACACTTCGACCCGCCCATATTAGTAGAGGCAGAGCCGGTCTGTTTGGAAAACTGCTTTTCCAGAATATCGTTGAGTTCCTGCATCGCGTGGGGCTGCACTGACTCCAGTGAGGCAATGCGCATAATGATGTCCAGCCGAACTTTCTCATCAAAGAAACTTAGGGTTTCTGCTGCCTGATCCGAATCCAGATAGGCCACGACAATAGCTTGGATTTGCGGGTGTTCAAAACGGATGATGTCTGCGACGGAACGGGAATCCATCCAGCGTAATGTGTCCAGGCCTGTGGTGTTCCCGCCTGTCAAAATCCGGTCAACCAGGGTGCCGGCTTTGTCTTCGCCCAAAGCGTTGACCAGCATCTTGCGGATATAACCGTCGGCGCCCACGCCCAGGGCCGTTTGATTCGAGAAAACGTCCATAAAGTCGGCCATGACCGCCTCTACCTGGTCTTTGCGCACATTCTGTAATTTAGCCATGCACAGACCGATCTTCTGAACCTCTTTAGGCCCCATATGACGTAATACTTCTGCCGCGTTTTCTTCGCCCAGAGACATCAGTAAAATCGCTGCCTTCTCAACGGGAGGCAGCGAACTTACCAGATCCTGCTTGTCATTTGTTTCTTGCTTACTCATTCGCCACCCAGGATTTCACAACCTGTGCTACTCGGCGCGGATCCTCCGCAACCATGGATTTAACCGCATCCAGATGCTGATTATAAGAGGCGTCGGGGCCGGGCAAGAGCGGATTCTGACTGCCACTCAGTGTCACTGAAGCACCCTCACCCACCGCACCAGGCGCGCCCGAAGCACCCGCCAAACCATTGGTCTCCATTTGCGATTCAAGTGCTGCCATGGAGTCGTCCTGCCCGTTTTCTGCCAGTTTCTTCAGTATAGGCCTCAAAACCGCTAAAAACAGGAACATCACGAAGAGAATGCCCCCGACCCGCTTCACTGCATCCCAGAACCAAGGCCGCTCCCAAATCGGTGTTTCGGGGATCACGATCTCTTCGTTGGCGTATTGACGGAATGCTTGATTAACCACAGTGACGCTGTCTCCACGGGCAGCACTGAAACCGACCGCATCCTGGACCAATACCCGGATTCGCTCCAGTTCAGCATCACTGAGGGCAGTACGGACAAAGTCTTTTGCTTCACTGCCTGCTGGGGGTGGCATCAATTTATCGTCCAGAACCACGGCCACGGACAAGCGTTTTACTGCTCCCACTGAATGGCGGGTGTGACTGATGGTCCGGTCCAGCTCGAAATTACGGGTTGCCTGTTTTCTGACGTTGCCATTGTTCGCGGTTTCCGCTTCAGCGGTGGTTGCCAACTCTTCCGGCGCCGTTACCGCTCCTGGCGGCTGATTAGACAGGGCACCCGGGATTCCCTGGGTGGCTCCGCCGCCCACGATTTCGCTCAACGTTTGCTCGCTGCGTACAGCAGGTAGGTCCGGGCTGAAATATTCCGAAGTTTGTTCGGTTTGGTTGAAATCGATATCGGCACTGACCTGAACCTTGAAGCCGTCATTGCCCACCAGCGGGTTCAGAATACTGTTAATGCGCTCCACGTATTTCTGCTCCATTTGCTTACTGTAATCCAGCTGCTTGGCAGCCAGAGCAATATCGGAGTCATTGTCAGTTTGCGACAGCAATTGACCGCGCTGATCCACTACGGTTACGTGCTTGTCTTCCAATTCAGGAATGCTGGACGCGACCAGATGGATTATCGAAGCCACCTGCATCTTCTCGAGATTCTGATTGGGATACAGCTCGACGAATACCGATGCGCTGGGTTTGCGGTTATCGTTAACAAATACCGAACGTTTCGGAATCGCCAGGTGTACACGTGCACCCCGTACCCGGTTCATACTGGATATAGTGCGGGCCAATTCGCCTTCAATACTGCGGTGATAACGGGTTTTTTCCATGAACTGGCTGGTGCCGAACGCCTGCTCTTTATCTAGCAGCTCATAACCCAGTGTACTTCCGGCTGGAAAACCTTCTGCCGCCAGCTTCATACGAGCCTGGTGAATCTTGTCGGACTCCACCAATATCATTCCGGAACCGGTGTCGACTTTAAAACGAATTTGCTCTCGTTGCAGAATGTCAGCCACCTGCCCCGCTTCCAAATGAGATATGTCAGTGTAGAGAGGACGGAAATCCGGCTCCTGACTCCACAGAACGACCCATAAACCAATAGAAATAGCAGCAGCCAAGCCGACAATCAGACCGATCTGCTTCACGATAGTCAGGCCGCCCAGCCCATCCAACACCGCGAATCCGGTGCTTTCTTTCTTTTCTTCTGACATTTAAAAGCGCTCCAGGGTGATCGGCAGATTAGACCGGCATGTTCATGATGTCTTTATAGGAATCTACCAATTTGTTGCGAACCTGAACGACCGCCTGAAATGCGATACTGGATTTTTGGGAGGCAACCATTACTCGGGTAATATCGACGTTGCTGTCGCCTCTGAGGTACGCTTCCTGCAACTGGCCCGAGGTTGATTGCATGTCGCTCACTTTGTCCAGTGCATCCTTGAACATGGATGAAAACTGCGGTTCAGATGAATTCTGAATCTGCAATTCCTGCTGGGGTTTCATCTCCATGTTGGCGATGCTTTTCATTTCCCGCATTTGGGCCAACAAAGAATTCATTTCAACAGAGCCTGACATAGCGTTTTCCTCGAACCGATGTTTTTTTGACGATTAAGAGCCTATGCACAGACTCTTTCAACATCTATGCCATAGTCACGCATACGGGCTAATTTATAACGTAAAGTCCGGGGACTGATACCCAGTTTTTCGGCGGTTTGCTTCTTGCTGCCATTAACTGCTTTCAAAGTGTCAATAATGACTTCGAACTCTCGCTTCTTCAGATCTTCACCCAGGGCGCCGGCGGCGGCCTCTTCGCTTTCCGCCGAGTCTAATGAAATGCCGTGCATATCATCTTCCGGTATAAAAATGTCATCCGCCGTGATAATGCCGTCATTACACAGGATTAGCGCCCGCTGTATAACATTATCCAGTTCCCGGATGTTGCCGGGCCAGGTGTGTTGCAACAAGCGCCATTCAGCACCGACATCCAAAACGATACGCTTGTTCGCGGTTTGTTTATTTTCAATTAAACGCAATGCCAACGGAATGATATCGTCTTTGCGCTCACGCAATGGTTTCCACAGCAGCGGAAACACACATAAACGGTAATACAAATCCTCACGGAAATTACCCTTCTCTACTTCCCGGCGCAGGTTACGATTGGTGGTCGCCAACACCCGCACATCGAGAGAGATAGTGGCGCGGCCACCAATTCGTTCGACTTCTTTTTCCTGCAGCACACGCAGCAGTTTGGACTGTAAACCAATATCCATTTCTGACACTTCGTCCAGAAGCAAAGTACCCCCATTTGCCTGTTCGAATTTACCGGCATTGCTTTGATGGGCGCCGGTAAACGCACCTTTCTCGTGTCCGAACATAGTCGCTTCCAGCATATTTTCCGGAATCGCCGCGCAATTGATGGCAACGAAAGGCTTCTCGCTGCGTGCGGAGTGACGATGAATATAACGAGCCAATACTTCCTTCCCGGTTCCGCTTTCACCCATAATCATGACACTGGAATCGGTTGCGGCCACTCGTTTTGCTAATTGGAAAACACTGATTGTTTCACGATCCACTGCGACCGGCTCATGGCTTTCCGGGGTTATCCGTATAAAACGTTCAACAACATTGGTTAACTTATCCGTGGAAAAAGGCTTTTCCAGGTAATCGACAGCACCGTTACGAATCGCTTCCACAGCATTGGAAATACTGCCGTAGGCTGTCATGATTAAAACGGGAATGTGAGGCCAACCCGAGGCCACTTTACGTAATAACTGATAGCCATCCATGCCGGGCATATTAACGTCAGATATAATCAGTTCGCATTCAGATTTGTTGAGCCACGCAATCGCAGACTCACCATCACCAACGCCTTCCACATTGATGCCTGATACTTCCAGGGTATCAACAATGGCTTCACGCAGATCCGCATCATCTTCAACTACCAATACGTGTATTTTTCTCATTGGAATGCTCCTTGACTAGCATTGTTGCACTGCTCAACAGGCAAGTTTATTTGGGCACAAGCGCCGCCTTCGGGACGATTGGATATGTCAAAAGTACCACCATGGGCTTCTACAACCGCGCGCACAACTGATAGCCCTAACCCCGTTCCGGTGGCTTTGGTAGTGAAGAAGGGCTCAGTAACCTGTTCTGCTTCCGCGCTCAAACCCGGACCGTTATCACTTACCAGAAATTCGATTAAACCGTTTTCTGGCTTCTTCAAACGCAGGAGAATGTGAGCTTGAATTCCGGCATCACGACAGGCTTCGCTGGCGTTTTCAAATAAATTGGAGAAAGCACTGGTCAGCAGCTCCACATTGCACCGCACACTTCCGGCCGGAATACTGTCAGCAAAGTCGATTTGACACTGTCGCTGTATTTTCACATCTTCCGCCTGGGCCTGAATAACCGACATTATCTGACCTAAAGACAGGTTGTCCTTCAGCACCACACCGGACTTTGAGAAAATCAACATATCCCGCACCTGCTGTTCCAGATGCTGTAAACGCTGTTTTAACTTATTGGCATACTTTAATCGGCGCGCTTCCTCTAATTGCGGCGATGCAAGGTGGTCGGCATACAATATCGCGGTAGAAAGCGGTGTACGAATCTGGTGAGCGAGAGAAGCCGTCATGCGACCCATATCGGACAACTTTCGGCTATGGTTCAGTTTGTTTTGCAGAACACGGGTTTCTGTTTGATCCGCGATAACAATTATCTGGCCCGGCTCACTGTTTAGGGATTGAGTGACGACACTAACCAAACGCCCGCTTTTTAAAAGCAACTCATGACCATCGGGCGGCTGTCGCGAAAAGCATTGGTTAATCACGTCAATCCATTTGGTATGCAGAATATCGTCGCTCAGGAGCGTTCTGGCCAGACTGTTGGCTTTGACTACTACCCCCCGCCCATCAAGCAGAATGAACCCAACCGGAATCGCACTGACTATGACGTCGAGCCGATCTGCCAGCAATTCACGGGCACTGTGTTGCGAGATACGCTCACGATCCGTCTCTGCCAATGCCGATTGTAACTCTCCCACCCGCTGCTCCAGCTCGTGGTAGGAGGTTGTCAATTGGTTCGAAATACGATTGAAGGTAGTGAATGCAGATTGCAGGCTGTCTTGAAGATCCGGACCGCTTTTCACAGCCGAGACGATCGCTGTCATTTCCGGTTTAAATTCACTCCCCATAGCCGGCTCCGGCTGAATTGCAGCAGGTTGGGTGGGAGTAGCCAATACAGTCATTTTTTGCTCCATTCATGGACAATAATAGGCATACAAGCAAGCCCCGTGCCTAGAATGGATAAGCTATGTTTTTCAGGGCGTTACGATTGGCAATGGAGAGAGGGGTCTGCATCCGGGCGGGAATTTGACGCTCACCAGCGGTTATAGCGCTTTTTTCAGAAGTAAAATCCCGGACATTTGACAATGTCCGGGATCAGCGTGTTTTGCTGAGGAGTAGAGGAAATAGAAACAGGAAAAGCTTTCAGACCCGGTTCAAATCGTATTTACGCATTTTTTCCACCAGGGTGGTTCTGCGTATTTTTAATTTTTCGGCGGCACGGGCTACTACACCGTTGCAATCGTCCAGAGCCTGCTTTATGAGATTGGACTCCAACGTCGCCAGATATTCTTTCAGATCAATACCGTTCACCGGCAATAGAGCTGGCGTGTCCATGCTGACGTAACCCGGCACATTCATATCCGCGGTTTCTTCCGGCATACACTGGTCTTCGTCAATATCATCAACATGACGGAATCGTTTGGGCAAATCCGCGACCCCCACCACACCATAGGGATGAGTAATCACCAGACGTTCTACCAGATTAGCCAGTTCTCGCACGTTGCCTGGCCATTCATGCCGACACAACCCCATTATGGCCGCTGAATTAAACCGTATGGAACCCCGCTTTTCATTTTCAATGCGAGCCACCAATTCATTTAAAAGCAATGGAATGTCTTCGGTTCGTTCACGAAGCGGCGGCATTTCGATGGGAAAAACATTGATCCGATAAAACAGATCTTCCCGAAATTTTCCCTCGGTTATGTGGTTCTCCAAATTTTGATGCGTTGCAGCGATGACCCGCACATCTGCATTCAGCGTTTTAGAGCCACCCACCCGCTCATACGTCCTTTCTTGCAATACCCTAAGCAATTTAACCTGCATATGCAGTGGCATATCACCGATTTCATCAAGGAAAATCGTGCCGCCTTCCGCTAATTCGAAACGTCCCGCGCGGCTGGTGATCGCGCCGGTGAATGCGCCTTTCTCATGACCGAATAACTCGCTTTCCAACAATTCTTGCGGAATTGCCCCGCAGTTTACGGGTACAAATGGCTTGTGGCGGCGATGGGAGTTGTAATGCAGATTACGCGCCACCACTTCCTTACCGGTTCCGGACTCTCCGGTAATTAATACGTTTACGTCTTTATCGGCGACCTGAGCCATTAGCTCACGTACTTTTATGATAGAGCGGCTGGTGCCTACCAGACTGCGGAATAACTGCGCCTCCCGGCGCTGTGAGCGAACCGGATCAGATGACAGATGATCTTTATAAACCTGGGCCCGGTGTAGGGTATCCATCATTTTGGTGTAACTGGGTGGCGTTTCTATTACCGCTATGACGGCTTTGAATTGGTCGTCTGCTTTACTGGCTATATCCAAATTGTCCATCAGCACGATTGGCAGAGTGGTGTCCCACTGAACCAGCTTTTCAATAGCCGCCTCCGGACTTTTAACTTCCCCTAACACCACACAGGTAAAGCATCCACTTTCGTGTGCATCGACAATCCCTTCAAAGGAGGCGCCATCACAATCGGTTGTGCTTTCGCCCACAAAATCCAGAATCACTTTCAGGTCGTGCCGACGCTTGGGGTCGTCGTCCACTAACAGCACTTTAATTTCTCGCCACATGTTCTATGTTCTTATCCGATTTACCGCATTTGGTCAGCAAAGTCGAAACTACTGACACCATTTTGATCGTTATTATTCAGTAAAGGTTATAGAGTGTGGATTGGTCAAATAACTGACGCGACATTATTAAAAAACTTTAGATAACTATTAGTTTTGTTTACAGGTAAGGAGCCGAGAGGGATTTTTAACTAAATAATTACGGACAGATTTGGTCAGGTACACTCCACGTACTGCCGCTCTGAACTGGCTTTTCGCTGTAATAAACGCAGGTCGCTCCCGCGACCCGCATTAAACGGCAATATGACGGGCCACATCCAAATAGGTGTTGGTATTTGTGTGGTTTCGGTTCAGGGATCGAAGCTGATTTCCGGCCTCTTGCTTGGCGGCTTCAACACACGCCACTGCACGCTTATACAATATAATGATGTTTTCCAGGTCCCGCTGCAGGCTCGGCAAATCGACGCTCTGCTGAGTTTTCAGGGGTAACACTGATCGCAGAAAGCGATCGCATTGCAGACACACGTCTTTCAACTGATCCAGATCACCTGAATCCAGGGCGGCTTCTATACGCTGGCTATGTTCAGAAAAATTCAACATGGTAGTGCTCTCAACCTGGTACAGATTGGCCGGACTGCGAAAAAATCTCTTTTGCCTGATCACCGATGCCATCCCAGCCCTCTTTTATTTCGCGTAACAGGCCAATGACTTCTTGCACCGGAATTTTACTGTTTTCACGACCGGCGTCAAATAACCGCACCGTCATGTAGTCATACAAGCGGTCCAGATTCTGCGACAGTTCGCCGCCTTTTTCGTGATCCAAAAAGCCCTGCAAACCGCCAATTATGGTGATAGCGCGCCCCACATGTTTACCACGGCCTTCGATATCATTGCGGTCTATACAGCCCAAAGATTGTTGCAGGCTATCCAGAGCACCCTGATATAACATTCCGATTAATTGATGTGGATTAGCCTCCTCCACACCCGTTTGCTTGTTCATTTTTGCGTATTGCTGCGCGCCTGTTCTCATATTCATGGTGATGCCTTTTAAATCCGTGTTATTTTTTCTTGTTGCTCATGCCGGAGCTGATCATATCTAATTGAGACGTGACAAAATCTCCGGTACTTTGCAACTGCCCTACCAGAATATCTAAACTGGTGTATTGCTTGCGAATACGTTCGGAAAAGGATTCCACTCGCAAAGTTAAACGTTCCCGCTGTTCGTCTATATCTTTTAGTTGGGCAAGGAAGGAGCTATTACGGCTGGCTATTAACCCATCGCTGGAAAGGAAATCATCGACCCTTTCATCCAGCTTAGAGAAAACACCGTTTTCCCCGCCCAACAAATTGGCGACATCATCAAAGTTATTTGCTAACGCCGTATTTAATTTGGATGAATCCAGCTTTAAGGATCCATCACGCTGCGTGGTAATGCCGATTGAGGCCAAAGTCGAAAACTGTCCTCCGCCCTCCAAAGCACTGGATACAGTACGGCGAATCTGCGTTTCGATGGTTCGGGCCGCGAAATCACCCGTTAACAATCCGGCTTCATCCGCAGCCTGGTCATAGTCGGTGAGAAAATCGAGAGCGTCACTGAGCGCGTTAAATGCCTCAACGAACTCGGCCAGTTTTCCGCTGATCGCTGTTTTGTCCAACCCCACATTGAGCAATCCGGTTTCACCCGGGCTGGCGGATTTGGCAGTAATAGTCACGCCTTGAATGGCATTGGAGAATTCATTAGTCGCGCTGGTGACAGGATATTCGCCATCCAGCAATAGCATGGCGTCGAGCGCAGCCGACTTCTCATCCATATTGCCATTGTTTACATCGCTGAATACGAATGCGGATAATCCGACGTTATCTGCGTCATTGCCATCGGAGTCACCGCTGACCGCCACTGTAATATTGTTGGCAGCTCCACTTTCATCGGCGGTGAACACTAATTTAGATAACGTACCACCCGCACCGTCACTGTAATTTAGAATACTGGCTGTGACACCGGGGTTATCTTCTGCCTCGTTAATCGCATCTCGAATACCTGACAGAGTATTGTTCGACCCACCGACAATAGTCACATCGAAGCTTTCACCGCCCATGCTAATGCTGATAGTGCCGGCGCCCACTGCGGCGTCTCCATCGGCAAAACTGGCACCGGAGATTAATTTGTGGTTCGAAGCTAATTGGGTGACCTCAATAGAGGTATTGCCGACTGCCGCTCCGGAGCCGGCACTGACGGTAAACAGGTCTTCATCACTGCTGGTCGCCGTACGGGCGGCAAGTTCTTGCAGGGAGGAAAGGCCAGAAAGTGCATCCTGAAAATCCTGCAAAGCGCCTTTTAACGATCCATAGGCGGAAATATTGGCTTGAATTTCTACCTCACGATTAGCCAGACGCGTTTCCGTCGGAATACGTTCCGCATCGGTAAGCGTCTCAATAATCGTTTCAATATCAAGGCCTGAGCCTGTACCCGCGGCAGTAATCGATGCCATTATGAACCTCTTAACATTGCCGTATCCAGTACCTTCGCAAATACCGATAGAGTCAAAAAACCTGACACGCCTGACACTGATTGCGCATCTTACTGCAGGACAATGCAACTAGCATACCAGGGTTGAAAGCCACTTCCGAAGCAGTTGACCTACTCACAGTATAGTATCGGCGGCTGATCTCTGATCTTTAGTTTTGCATAGGATTTCGTAGTGATTGAATGCCGGAATACGAAACATCGGAAACCAAAATAAAAAAAGAATAAGCGCACTTATTTTTATAACTTCAATACACCAAATGTGATCCCGCAAACCACTGCATAAATCGACCTACATCCCGTTTGGCATAAAAACCGGCTGTAGTTGTATTGATTAGTTCTATGGAACTGCATACGATTCCCGGACTAATCCGATAAAAGCAATAGCAATACTAATGTGGAGCATCACCATGACAGGGAATTTCGTTGTTCTTTCTTTACTGGCGTTTTGGGTTCTGATTTCTGTTACGCCCTCTCAAGCAGAAATGGTTTTGGATAATAGCGCAATAGGCGCCACCGAAAATGCGGTAGTGATGCCGGATGGCCGTTATTTTGTAGCGGGCGACCGAGGGATTTTCGAAATAAAACGCTCAGTGGATATCAGTCCGGATTGCTTTTATGAAGCGGTTTCAGGACTCACCACGTGTTTGCAGGTGGCGAAACCGTCGAACAGCCGCAATGGCTTTTTCTCCGGATTAACCACAGATGGAGAGCACCTTTACGCCGCTTACAACCAATGGAATCCATTTTTGTTATTGCTTGGCCGCCCTGCTGCGGCAGCATTTTATAAGATTTTCCCTGGCACCAGTGCCGCCGCCCGCATCCAGATTAAACCATTCGAAAACCCCGTTTGGTACAACGGCATGGTAACGCTGGACTCCGACACTCTATTACTTTCCGCGTCTCAGTCAGGAACCGCTCTTAACTTCGCTGGCCCAGCCATCGTCCGATTAACCATCACCGATCACGAAAACCTGCACTTTGAACTGGGTGAGTGGTTATCCGCCGGACCCGGCATGTTACTGCCAAACGGATTAGTTAAAGGCGATCAGTCGTTGTATTTTGTCGGAGGTCAAAGCCTGTTTCGGGTTGATATAGACGCTGAAGGAAATGCCAGCGAACCAACAAGAATCTATAAAACCGGGCCTTTTCATTTTATGGATGATCTTACACTCAGCGGCGACACACTGGCTGTTACGGAATTCTCACCAATTAACGGCCTGGTAAAAAACTATATCACCCTGCTGGATATAGGCAGTAATCACCTCATCAAAAAGATACCAAGTGATCGCATCCAGCTTAGCAGCCTGGCTGTAGACCAGGGTCTGATTGGGAATGCAGGAGATTTAATTGGAACCAGTTACTTTCAGGGCGGGATTCATGTATACACCATCGATACATCCGCCGAGCAACGCTTGTAATTAATTCCAATGGTGCGAACGAAAGGTGTTTAGCGGGTTAACGCAGATATTTTGTTGCTTTCGAGCACTTGCCAGAGGCCATGCACAACGGTGCGAATATCACTTTCTGCCAGAAAATTATGGAATGGTAATCCGATAACACGATTATTCAAATGGTCCACAACCGTCAAAATAGACTTGCCGTCCGCTCCGATACGCCGGCAATGCTGCCAACGGCCATGATTGTGCAAGCCGGGATTGTACCAAAGTCGAGTTTCGATGCCTTTGGTAGCTAAAAGCGCTTGCACATCTTTGATCTCAATTTTTAACGCGTCGTGTAACTTAACCGGCATCGCTGAACGTACATTGCGGGATGGCAACGATACGAGCCTATCCGGAGCGCCTGATGAATCCGAATACGATTGCAATGACCAAAAATCAGCGCTAACCCGATGGAAATTCAGGTAGGCCATTTCAATCCTGGCACGCTTGAGCTGGAGATTCTGCCAACGCTCAATCTGAGCCAGCCCCACCGCAGCATGATACTCGCTGATCTTCGCGTTGGTCCCCGCGGTCACCACCATACCGGTTGAGTCCATACCAAAATTTGAGTGACGGCGGGCGTTCTGTATAAGTGTTCCATCATAACTTGCCAGCACTCCGCCCTCTCCTATACCGAATGCTTTAGTCGCGTGCATGCTATAGGCAACATGAACATTTTCCGCCACCTGCTGCGTACCCAGAGCCGGGGCAGCGTCAATTAACACCGGTATCTTAGTCTCCGCAAAGAATCGGCTCCATTCTCCGGCAGGAAGTGGCCTGCCCAGAGCAGCAACTGGCAGCACGGCATCAAAATCCAAATAGCCCAATGCGGCTTTGGCTATTTCCGGTGTAAGTACCCAACTGACCGGGTCGACATCACAAAAGACGGGAATAAATCCGCAGTTCTCCACCGCATTTGCCGATGCCGGAAACGTAAAAGACGGGATAAGAATTTGAGAACCAGGCTTCAACTTGAGTGCTTTCAGTCCCAATTCGAGCGCGGCAGTACCTGAGTTACATAACAAAGTATGCACAGTGTGGGTTCTAAAATGAGTTTCTTTGATCTGATTGTTCAAGCGTTCCGCCAGCGGTCCAAAATTGGAGTACCAGCGGGTATCGTCCAATTCCGACAAAAAAGGCAACAACTCAGAAGCCGCCGGCATGTCCGGCACCAGATAAGGAATCGTTATGGGATACACTGACATCTAATAACCTCTGTTACCTTTGCTGCGCTTTACTCTGCCTAAAAAGCCGAAGCAGTTTAGGCGTACGAATCCACCAGAATACCCAACAACGCATCATCAATACCCTGCCCCATACTTTTCGCAATCTGAATTACATCTTCAGGGGGGATCTGACGAATAACTTCGTCGGTTTCCTTGTCTATAACTGTAATTATGACCCTGTTTTCCTGTTCTGCCACTTTGAAGTCCAAACTTCGTTGATTCTTCTGCATCAACTCACGAACTTTCGGAATTACTTCTGCAACGCTGGCTTTGATCGCTTGCTGGAGTGCCTTTTCTTCGTCCTGCATGGACACCGGCGCATTGCTTAAGACTTCTTTGTTTTCTACTGAAGTCGATTCTTCTGTTGCAGATACCACTTCGATTTTTTTATCCGGATTATCCACAGGCTTAGTCTGCACCCCCTTCGCAGTCAAGCCACTCGCCACTTCAACACTGGACGGACTATTGTTAATCATAACGATCACCCGACGGGATTATACAAACGCAAGCACCCGGAATGTTTCCATCCCGGGGCTCGCTCGTTTCTACATATACCATTTGGCTAAGGTGCTAGACCTTATCCAAGCAGTGATAACGCTTGCTGTGGCAAGGCGTTAGCTTGAGCCAGCACCGAGATACCTGCTTGTTGCAGAACCTGGTTTTTGGACAGGTTAGCGGTCTCAGCAGCAAAGTCGGCATCCAGTACTCGTGAACGAGAAGCTGACAGACTTTCGGACACTGCTGACAGGTTACGGATAGTGGATTCAAATCGGTTTTGAACCGCACCCAGATCTGCCCGGAAAGAGTCAATCTGGCCCAGAGCACTGTCAATCGCTTCCATGGTGATGTTGGCGCCTTCAACAGTGGTTACATCTGCATTGGCAACTGAACCGGTTGCTTGAACGTTGGTGCGGTCGGCATCTTCGCTACCCAAACCACCTGTGGACGTGTCTATGTTGATGGTATCCTGCGCTGATATGGTCAGTTCACCGGTTTTGACACCGTCAGCTACGGCGGCTACGTCATTACCATCACCACCCCAAAGAATATCAGCGGCATCGTCAGTTGCATCAACCACAATATCGCGGCCATCTTCGGCGGTTAACAACAAGTTTCCACTTTCGTCAATGCTGGCAGTAACACCAGTAACATCCGATTTAGCATTAATGGCGTTTGTAAGAGCGCCGTTGGCGTCTTTTTCCTGAACTTCAACAGGACCGATATTGACACCATTGATAGAGAAGTCCGCGTTGGCCAGGCTGCCACTACCTACGTAGGCATCGCCAGCAACTGTGTTGGCAACATCGGTGGTTTCAAAAGTGGTTTTTGCACTGGCATAAACCCCTTCCAGTCCTTCTACACCGTCTTCACGCAGCGAGTTAATACGGTCTGCCAGGGATTTCGCGAAACCGGTACCATAATCGTCGGCTTCGGTATTTTCCAGATCAGCAACCGCTGCTCCGGTGATAGTTCCACCATTAGCTGCAGACATAACATCAACGGAAGTCGCGTTAGCTGAGGAACCGATTCGGATCTCAAGGGCAGATTGGTTAGCACCTGCGGCATTCCCCGCATCGAATGTAGTCGCAACGGCACCGGGCTGTGAACCCAGAGCAGAAGTACGAGCGTCTACGCCCTTAACCGATACGGTCTCGCCGGCTTGAGCGCCAACCTGGAAATTAAGTGTACTGGCAGAACCGTTGGCCACTTTCGTGCCATTAAAGGTAGTAGTACCGGCAATACGATCGATCTCTGAAACCAATTGGTCCACTTCTGCTTGTAATGATTGACGATCAGAAGCACTGTTCGAATCATTAGCGGATTGAACCGCTAGGTCGCGAATACGTTGTAAAGAAGTAGTGATTTCGTCGAGTGCGCTTTCTGCAGTCTGGGCAAAAGAGATACCGTCATTTGCATTTCGAACCGCAACGTTCATACCGCGGATCTGGGTGGTAAAACGGTTAGAAATCGCAAGGCCTGCTGCGTCGTCTTTAGCACTGTTAATGCGCAGACCAGAAGACAGACGTTCCAGTGAAGTCTGCAGTGAACCCTGAGATTTGTTCAGGTTACGCTGCGCCGATAATGATGATACGTTGGTGTTAATAATGCTTGGCATGGTAAATCTCCTGCTGTGAAACACGACCTCAATGACCATTGAGGTTTAACTTGTTTGGTATTGCCTCGGTTTGTTGGAGGCCGTGTGAAATGCGTCATCCGCCTTCACTTAAGTTATCGGCGCTGGAGTTTTGAACTTTAGGGCTGCAGGATAAAATTAGTGCTTATTTTTAATTTCAACAAAAATGATTATATGTCTTTGTTTTTAATGCTATTTTTTGACTGATCTTTCCGCGTCATCGGGTTATAATTCTAAAATTGATTCGAATAAAAACTTCTATTCTTATCACTCTATCGACTCCCCGCCAACTGTTTGGCGAATACCTTTCATGTCTGGCCTCGCTGGACCCAAGCGTCAATTTTTTACCCTTCACGTAAGGCACAATAATGAACCCCTGTTAAACTAAACTTGAACGTCAATGGGATTCAAATAAACAGAGCAGGAACAATATGTTAAACGAACTCAAAGAGATTCTCGTCAGCCATACCGATACGACGGATAAAATTAGTACTATCAAGCTCAAGGTGCTATTGCAATTCCATCGTGAGAAATTCGGTCTCAGGAGCTCGAACGTATTATTCCCGCCGGTGGAAATCGGCAGCATTACCTTAGTTGACCAAGTTGTATTGCTTTCTTTGATTGATATAACTGGAGCCAGGAACGTTCTGGAAATCGGTACCTATTTGGGGTACACCACCCGTATGCTGGTAGAAAATACGGATTCCGCTTCGATTTATTCTGTGGACCTACCCAACCAGCAAAAAGGTACATCCGAGCACTTTGAATACAACAGGGTGTTATTAGATGGTGATTACAATGATGATTACCTTCGTACGGTACAAAACCAGGAAGGCGAAGTTTATCTTGAAGGCCTTTCAAACGACGATAGATCGCGCATTACGTTGATCAAGCGGGATTCAACCACCATGGATTACAAAAAAGAAGTCGGTGAATTGGATTTTGCTTTTATTGACGGTGGACATGACATTGGTACCGTGGCGAAGGATACTGCTCTGGTTCTGGAAGCCATGCCCAGAGGAATCATTGTCTGGCACGACTTTTCATCAGACATCCATTCCGGTGTTACGGAATATCTATCTAAGGAAATAAAATCGCGATATAAGTGTGTTTATCACGTTCAGGGAAGTTTGTGCGCATTCATTCTGGTGGGTGTCTGAAAATCATTATGTCCAATGTATTAAGCAAGGAAGAGCTCATATCTTTAAATAAATCTGAATACCTTACTCCTTTTTCTCATATTATATTTAGGATAATCCTGCATGCAGCACTGATTTCCTGTGCGTTATTAGCATTTCAGGGTGATCATTTTCTAATTTTTTTCGTTTTATTTCTTTTACATTCAGCGTGCCTTCAATTCTTAGGATACGCTGGCTTGTCCCATGAGCTTTTTCATGGAAAGGTTTTCCCCCAAAAACGTCTTAATAGAACTCTCTATTTAATTTCAAGTTATGTACTCTGGAATAACCCAGCTTTCTTTGAAATTTCTCACAAAGTTCATCATATAAATACCTTTTCAGAAAAGGATATGGAAGCTACCATACAACAAAGCTTCCGGCCTCTGGATATTTTTTTCTATTGTCTCATAGATATTCGAATGATGGCCCGACGATCTGTTTACCTGGTACTAAACTCCGCTGGAAGAACAATATCCTTCAACCCTATTCAGATTGAACACATTCCGGATCAAAACGCCAGCGTTACAATGCATGCCCGAAGAATTGCGATATTACAAACAGGGATATTGATTGCGCTGATACTTTCTGGCGGATTGATGGCAGGAATTATTTTCTGGTGCGCACCTTTTACTGCAACTTTCCCTAACAGACTGCTAGCGGCCGCTCAGCACACAGGGCTTGCTGACCACAAAGAAAACGGCCCACTATTATTTTCCCGCACTTTAATTCTTCCCCGTTGGTTATCGATACTCTATGCGGGGATGAATTATCATGGTGAACACCACCTGTTCCCTTCTATCCCCTATTACCGGCTTTCTGAACTGCACCAGAAACTACAGGATAAAGGCCATTTACAAAACACGGATAGCTTGGAATTTTTTCGGCGACGTTTTTGGAGAATTGTGAAGTCCGAAACTGCCAGATAAACTGGATTATATCCTCAGATTAAAACCCATTTATTCGTTTTGGAAGATTCCGAAACTTTTTCAAGAAACAGCATGCCTTCAGCAGCATTCAGTGAACCATAAACAAATTCATTCGTATCCGGGCATCCATTTCGATAACAACGGACATCTGTGGCAATATCAGCATATAGGTTTGCGAAAGCTTCGATAAAGCCGGACGGATGCCCAGCTTTAAACCGGTTATAGCGTGACTCCATTGCCAATCCGGCTTCCGAGGAGCCACGATCAAGACGAAATGTTCTCCCGGTGTTGTCCGAAAAACTCAGAATCTCCGGATCCATCTGATACCATTCAGCACTGCCTTCGCTGCCGAACACACGGATACGCAGCCCATTGCGATAACCCAGAGCAGACTTGCCCCACCAGCTCTGCACGCGCACGTTATCTTCATAGCGAGCGATACTATAAACATTATCTATAACCTCAGCGAACTGGCCATAGCTGGCTTGGTCCCCAACTACGCTGACTGGCTTTTTACCGAGTGTGATAAAATCCACTAAATGGTGTACATGAACACCAAGATCGAGTGACACAGTGGGAACACCATAATCGCTACGCCGCCAAATTTGGGGATTTGCGCCTTTACGCAAATACCCTTCCTGTGGCATTTCAATCTGAATTTGTTGTAATGTTCCTAGCTTACCGTCCCGAATAGTCCGTCTTATCTCACGTACCATAGGATATCCTGAGTAGTTAAAAGTCACCGCTAGATAACCCTGTTTTTCACTTCTGACTTGTTCAATCCGGAGACATTCCTCACTGGACATACCCAATGCCTTCTCACAAATTACCGCGAACCCGGCATTCAGGGCGCTCACAACCACCTCAGCATGAACGGGAGTCGGAGTTAATACAATGATTGCATCAAGCTGACCTGACTCTGCATCCAGCAAAGCCTGCCATGTAGGGTAGGTTCGTTCCGGATTTACACCATAAGTGGATGCAGATAACTGGTTCTGTTCCGCATTACGGCTGAAACAACCGGCCACCAAACGAAATTGCCCATCCAGCCGGGTTGCATTAAAGTGGGCATAACCAACAGCAGAATGAACCCCTCCACCGATAAATGCGATTTGAAGTGGTTCTTGCTGAAGCAAATTCATATATTCTTCTCCATGAAGATTCCGGCTTTGCCAGAAAAAAGCATGAGTAAAGTCATTTAAAGTACATAATAGTTTCGGACCACCCTTGAGTATAATGACGTAGATACACCTGTCGTCCAGGGTTCAAAGCCAGCACATATCGCGAAACCTCCAGGAAATCATTAGCATTGTGATATACCGCAATGGCCAGTTTACTACGATTCTTTTGAATCAGATCGCTCGCACCGGCGAGTGCTTTCATTTCCCAGCCTTCCAGGTCCATTTTTATAAAGCTGGCTTCGCCATCCAAAACATCATCAAGACGACATGCACTAACTTGGCCGGACGACGTATCGCTTACCGTCGACGCGGAGCCCAGGCTGTCATTAAAATTGAGCAGCCCATCGGTATCCGACAGCGCCGCTTGTTTAAAATGAATATCCCGATACGCGCTCAATCTTAGCTTCGCCGCCTGCATATTAGCGGCAGACGGTTCAAATAGGTGTACAGACCTATAATCCGGATAACGCTGACAAAATGCTTCAGTTGTATCACCATCAAAACCTCCGGCATCCACAAAAACTTCCCGGGAATAGTTCATGAATGGTTCGAAATACTGATCATTTACACGTACCTCGTAATTCTGCATATAACCCGCATCCGCTGTCAGCCGGTAACACACCACATCCAATAGCGTACGTTGCGATTCATCATCCGCCAGCGAGTCAAATAACTCAGCCCACTGAGTAATATTGCATTCAACTGACTGTCTTTGGTCACGTACAAACCAAGGCCAACGCAGAACACCGCCGGCAGCCTCAATGATCTGATTTATTCCGATGGTAGCTTGAATATTCAATGCGGAAAGTCGCCTGTTAACATCGACAGGACTTATAGATGTGGAGCAATTGACAACCCAGGCGTCTACCGGTAAATCACTACTTCGAACGATGGGTGTGCCAAACTCATCGCATGGAGCGGTATTGTAATCATCGATAACACCGTCCACTTCGATTAGCTTCCTGAGAGCTACAGATTCTTCATTCCGGCCAATAATATACCGGGGTATAGCCAGTCTATTTTCAAGGAACGTGAAAGCAGATTGCTCCGGTTTTTTTATACGTAAAGCTAACTTCACTCTGGCTACAAACTCGCGTGAATCGGCCGGATCCGTTAAAGCCTGTGTGTTTTCATTCAATGACATATAGAACCCGTCGCGTTAACTCATCATAAATGAGTGCTTGTTCCTCCTGAGAGTCCGACTCAGTAAAAAATATCCCTATACGGCCCAGGGGAGCTAAACCGATCTGATCTCCGGATCTGGCCAGGGAAAAATAACCCACCTGTTTCACCGGCCGGATGAACTTAATGCTACTAAAATACGTTTCCTCAGGGGTGGTAATTGTATGCCTCACTATAAGATTCGTTGACGGCGTTCCCACAACAACCTGAGGATTACCCAGAAACGGATTGGTGTACATATCGGCATACTTAATACCAGTAGAGTATTCGATCAATAAACTATATAGATCGCCCGGACAACGTCGGGTAACTTCAATAATCCAGCAATCATCATCCTGCATGATAAACTGGGAATGAAAAAGTCCGTCCGCCAAGCCAAGATTTGCGGCCATCTGCTCGACTACCCGACGAATATTCTCCGACATCTCGCACGAAAAACCTGTCACCACTCTACTTGTATCAACTGCGAAAGGGCTCGCAATACACTGTTCCTCTACGAAAAAATCTAACATAATCTTCTGGTCTTTCAGAAATGCAGAGTGACTCAGCAGCTGACCTTGCACATACTTTTCTATTAAGTATTGTCCGCTACGAGACTGACTTTTCGATAGAGTAATAGCTTCCTGTAGTGCGCAATCGTCTCTTTTTCTGATAACGGTTACCCCTCGACCGCTATAGGAATCGACAGGTTTAACGATCACCGGCAACTGATCCAGCGCTTCACTCTCCGTCAGCAACACAGGTACAGGAATTTTGTTCTCAATAGCAAATTGCCGAAATTGCTTTTTATTATTTAGAACATGAGTAGTTGCAACACTATCAATCCCGTTGAAGACCGTTACTTCATTCAATTCTGCACAAACGATGTAAGATAAATCATTGCACCCTGGCACAAGATAATCGACTTTGTAATGATTAAGAATGGCAGGCATGTGTATCCGATCGGAGTAATCATACTGAATGTAGTTCTTCGATATTTTCGCCAAATAGTCGTCAGGATTCCCTCCCAAAACAAAGACATCATGCCCCTGCCCCACAAGAAACTGATGTATTGGGTACGCTGACAAGTTGGTATCAAGCAGTAAAACCCTGCTCATCTACGCATTGCCTTTACGCAAAAACAGGGTGTCTGAAGCAGTAAATGCAACATCAAAATTTCCGGTCGCCAGCAGTTCATCTCCAGCACGCCTGGGACCATCACCAAATGCCCAGACATAATCATCCAACAATACCCACCCGCCATTCATTACCAGGGGAAGCCACAGTTCTATATCTTGACGGACAAAGTCGTAGCGATGATTGCCATCAATATGCAACATCGAGATTTGATCAGTTAAAGGCAGCGCATTAAGTTCATTCGAAGGCAGGAAACCCTGGCTAACCGCGTTTTTATAAACTCCTACGGCAACTTCGGAGGTCTCACGGATATAGCCCACATTGTTGAGCAAAGAAACTGCACCAATGAAACTATAAAAAACTTGTTCCAGATCCAATATATCCCGCCCACTAAGCAACTCCTGATTAACAATCTGAGCCTGCTCTCCCTGGTCTTTAACTTTGCTATTGTCCCAGGGATCAACACACACCAGATTTCCAACACTGTAATGTTTAGCCAGCCATCCAATTGCAAAGGCTGACCGGCCCTGGAAAGATCCCACTTCCACTAGATTACCCAATGGTAAAAGACGTGCGATATGAGTCAGCGCAGCTAATTTACGATCATCAGATTGCCCGGGAATATGAGTAAACTGTTGGTGCAGGCTCACAAGCTGACCCCACCGCAGCGGTTCTCTCCTTTCTACTTTCCCCGGACAATGCAATGCCTCCACAAAGTTATCCGCCATAACCTGATCAGCCCATGCCTGGCTTGGCAGTAGTCTCAGCCAGTCTTCTTCATAAGGAGATGGCTGGCATAGATGGAACTGATAGAATTCAGGTTGCTGTTGACGACAGCGCATCAGGTGCGACCAGATCACACCGTGTGGCGTATATACATGAGTAATCCTTTCAGTTTCCAACAGAGCCTGAAAGGCCGCTTCAAATGCACTTTCAGTGACAAAGGGCAAATAATGGAAAGACGTCACAGAATATTGCCGGGCTTCTACTGTCTTCATTATTGAGCTAGCACCGATCACTTCGGCGCCCAGTGATCCGGCAAATGTGATCATTTCCCGGGCTCTGTCAATATCCAGCGGGAAAACCAGCAGACGAAACGTGACTTCTAATCCGGTCATCTGTACCTCTCCGGTCCCAGCGCTATTGCGCAAACTTTATGGTGTCTGGTTCATGATACAGCACCGTTTCCAGTATTTTCTGAGCACACCGCTCCGCCTCTGCTGGGCGGATTTCAAAGAAAATCTTTTCTATATCTGCCTCCTCGACCATGTGAGTAAGACGCTCACGTGCATCCTGGTTATCAATGAGACGACAGGCCTGGTTAATGTACTCGTCATTTGAAGCGGCTGGTGTGAGTTCTTCTAGCTGTAATTTTCCGATAATGCCTGCATCAATCTGCAAAGCACAATTTTCTGTTTTCATTACTACCAAAGGCAAGCCGAGTAACATCGAGTCAACCAGACTGTTGGTACTTCCAAACGGAAAGGGACTTAGATGAATCTGACAACGGGCGACTAGACGCAAATACTGTTGATAACCCATCGAAGGATGTACCACGAACCGCTTCAGCATCGACGCCAATTTCTTACGGAAGAGGCAAATCGACAAATTATTCAGATTAGGGATAAAATGAAACTCTACTTCACTTACAGTTTTCGTCTCAATAGTCGACAACACACTGACAAACTCAGCATTTATCTTCATCGCAGATCCGGTAATAATAATCCGCACCGGCTCTCCTGATTGCAATGGTTTCTTCCACCCCAAGAGCTCCGACCGAGGCGGCTGATCAATATGAGGGGAAAAATTTGATGCATTATCATCTACTATCCTTAATTTCTCCGAGAACAGTTTACTGTCTCCAAGAAACTGATTTTCATTTAGGCAGTAATCCATAACATCGGAATGTGAGCTGGCGGGATGACCAAGGGTCATGAATTGACAAGGTGCTAATCTTATATTCGCGAGTAGAATTGATGTAATCTGCATACCAACACTGGGATAGTAAATAGCGTCCGGGGAGATATTCTTTATTGTATTAATTGTTTTATCCAGAAAATCGCCGACATGTTCACGCCACTCAATATACTCATGTTCATCAAAACATTTTACCGAGACTTCATCACAATCTTTTTCCTGGGTCATCCCGATAACATAAAAGTGTTCGCGCAGGGCCATTATGGTTGGGGCATAACAGCGGTACATAGCGTGGCTGGATTTAAAGAATTCATTTATCACTAACAATACCGGCTTATTTCGTTTCTGGTGCTGTTTTGCCATTTGATATTGTTCTATTCCAATTCCTTTCATCCAGTAAACCAGCATCCGGTTCAGTAGTTTTTTGAATTGATCCCGTTCAGGAATAGTTGCATAACTGCAATGCATCCAGGCGATACAGAGCCAACCCAGCATAGGTGTTTCGAATGCCGAGATATCGAAGCCTTGCATCATTGATGAAATTAGCTGATTGCGCGCCGAGTTTTCCCGTTCTGTTACACAAAACAGCGAGGCCACTGCCAGTAACACCAGCCAGAGAATATGTCGTGGATGACTTTGTAGGTATTGGCTATAGGGTAGTTTTACTTCAGAATCGATACTGTGTAGCAATAGAATTTTGTTGAATGTCTCCCGGGATACGGATTCCCGCTTCCGGTTTTCAAGCGGCTCCAACAAGTTTTGAATCACATGATCGGCATTACCAAACCCCGACACCCCGAGCAAGGTTATCAGGCTGCCGTGCCCAAGTGCATAATGGCTGAATTTCTTGTCTGATATTCCAAACCCAGGATCACTGAATAACTGACACAGGCTACTTGCCATTCGTGTAGCAACATAAACCACTTCCCGCTCATCAAAGGTGGGCAATATAACCTTGTTGGGCTGGGCTGCGTGTATCGAACAGTTTTTAGTTAACCAGGAAAGGCACTCTTCAGCCTGCTCATAGCGCCTTCCGGTGACATCGGCTTCAAACAGACGCAGAACGGCCATTGCATCCACATTTTCCGTGGGATCTTTCATATACGCCTTTCCTCAACCGGCCACCTTTACTGGCTAAGTGAAGCAGAAAATCTCGCTTTTTCAAATATTTGCTGCGGTTGAGCGCTTTATTAAACCTCCAATTTCTATGGATTTGTTCAGCTTGGAAAATAAAAAAAGGGGCATCAAATGACGCCCCTTTTACTTGCTTATTGCTCCTTAATTTACACTCCGCGATCAACCACCCATGCGTGTACCACTTCCCGGCGGCACACAGGTAAAGGTAGCTGTGCTGTCCTTACCGGTTGCATAGTCCAGCACACCATCTAACGTGGTAGCGGAAGTCAGGCCGGTATCGCTTGGCACAAAACCCTGCCGCGCATTCATCACCCAACCCACAGACTGACCATCAACGACGGTTGTTGCCACCAGATCACACTCCGCACGCGGACTGGTCACAAGCGCCCTTTCCACCAGCAAATTAATGCGATTGCGAACATCGGATCGGGTTCGGTTTGCCTTGGTTACCGTAACCTGTTGACCAACAATCGGGTTCATATCCGAAGGTGCAGCGATTGCCAGTGCTTCTACCTGCACCAGTTCCGCAGCGGTCAGGTTGAAGGTCGGCGAATCCAGGAAGATGGATACCGTTCCGGCTGAACCCATATTGTCGTAACCGAAACCACGAATCTGGTCGCCGATCTGACCCGGGCCACGGAACAGGCTGTTGTAACCGAACATACCTACACGCTCATAGACATTACGCAAATGTGGAATTTTCATGTCTTCTTCCACACCGGCACCTTCAATGGTCATGGTGCCGTCGGTACCAAAGTTACCGTTAACCGGGTCGATGCGGTGACAGCCATTACAGGTGATCGTACCATCTGTACGCTTATTGTTATAAACGTCGTAGGCCTGCTCCAGCTGCGCCGTAAGGCTGTTGTCCAGATTCATCACCGGGTTGGGCGGATAGGTTAATTCCAGTGCATATTTGGCAAACGCATCCATTTCCTGGTCAGTGAGTGGTGTTGCACGGCCAAGCAAACCGGGGAAAGCAACGATAAAGTCTTCGAAGGATTGTTCCTCCAAGGTTTCACCTGCAGAACGGGTTTGTGCCTGCCGGTCACCGCGCCAGTGCATGGGTCCGTTGCCTTTCATGCCACGGAAACTCTGAGTGGTCATAGGCCCTTTCATGGGGTGAAACTCATCATTACCCAGGAAAGATGGCGTGTTGCGGTTGTAGGTATTGACCACTTCAGCAACGTCTTCATCCGGATTACCCAGATCCCACGCCAAGTGATCCATGTTGCCGAAGATATGACACCCGGCGCATGACGAATCACCGCGACTGGAAGTGTAGGTCGCATCGTAAAGAAAACGTCGCCCATTTTTAACCACTGCAGGCTCTGGGTTATTCATAGTCACGTGGGCACTTTCGCTCATACGACCACTGGTGCTTACTATCGAAATTCCGTTATCAAAGCGCGTGGTGACAAACGCCCGGTTGCGGGCTTCATCCAGCACCACCCCGGTAGGACCGCCTCCAGACAACTTAACGTGATCATCGGCTGAGGGCGTAAAATTGTCGGAGGCGAGTTGTGAGGTGCTGAAACGCGCCAACTTATCCGACCCCATAGCGGCCAAATAAAGATTAGCTCCGTTATTGCTGACCGCCATTTCCAACGGTGTTGCCAGTGCGGCATTGCGTTCCGCTGCAGTCCCCGTACCCGGTCGGGAATTGTAATTGATGTGCTTATTCAGATGACGCGGATTGGGGTTACCGTTATTTATCACAGTGATGCGGCTTTCCACAAAATGCCCGTTAACGGTGGTGGAATTATTCCCGGGACCTTCAAAGCGGACAACGTTACGGGCTTCCTGGTTGCTCACGTAAACCTGTCCATTGCTGGGGTTCACCGCCATATTGAACAACGTAGTACCGACACCGGAAATCCGGTTGACCACCCGCGGTGTACCACCCGAAGCGTCGATTTCAAAAACATCGTAATCCGGCAGGCTTAGTTTAACCCGTTGATCCCAAATCTTCGGCGCTACGCCGCTGGTCGGATCGCCGTTATCTACCCAGTTACGGCCATTGTATTGGACAATCAAGCCGGTCTCTGGCTGTTGCGCACCTTCAACATTTTCGAAAGGCGGTGCCTTATCCAGTATATCCCCGTTTTCTCGATCATCGGTCAATACCGTTGTACGGTTTCCGGAATTAAATACCGCAGCATAAATGGTTTCACCGTCGGGGCTACGTGCCAACGCCCGTGTGGTGTCGCCGAACATATTCAAAATGGTTCTGGGTTCGCCGGTTAAAGTATTACCGGTATTACCCGTATCAAATACCCAGACATCTGCACGGCCGACACCTGCCGTTTGCATTTTCGGATCAAACGGAACGTTTTGGCCGCGGTGCGCCACGGTGATAAACGCAAACTGGTCGTTAGCTCCGCCAAAAACGATATCGCGGGGTTCATCACCGACCAGCAACGTTTGTTTGATTACGGCCGGTGATACGGAAACATCGACAATACTGACACTGTCGGACAGATGATTGGATACCCATAGTTGTGAATCATTCAGTAACGCAACCGCTACGGGCTCCATCCCCACCCGAATACGTTCCACTAATTGAGGAGTGGTACCGGAAACATCATAAACTTCAACCTTGTTATCCGGGGTATTAACGGCATAGAGCGTATTGCCATCGCTGGAGAGAGCCATCGGGCGAACATGGCCGGATTCAAAGGTGACGAAGTCACCGGCGGCCGGTTTACCGGTTGGGGCACTGGGGAATTCGAATTCTGATGTCGGTGGCGGGCAATCCGGATCACCAGGACATTGCGGCGGATCCACAGGACAACTTGGATCGCCTGGGCACTCAGGTTCAACGGGGCATTCTGGCCCCCCCGGGCATTCCGCTGGAGGCTCGTCGCCACCGTCTCCATTCAGAGTGAGCGACGCAATGGTGTAAGTTTCAAAAAAACTGCTAGCTTGCAATGCAAAGCGGACGCGAATATTTTTACCGCTGGCCGTGTCTGGTAACGGAAAGTCCATGGTCGCCGCATTACCGTCGGTTATCGATTCCAGGGGAGTGAATGCCCCACCGTTGATCGAAACAGACGCCGTACCGGTTTCCCCACTATCCAGGCCCGACGCCTCACGCCGGAATTGTAATACCAGGTTTTCGTATCCCTGTGTACTGATCGCACTTGAAGTGACCGAAGACCCCGATGCAACACCGCCCCGCATCCGGATTCCGTAATTGCCTGTATAGACCCGGCCTTCTGTTGCAAAGGTTCCGGTACCCTGGGCAAAATCGTCTTCAAATATAACGTCAGCCATTGCAGAACCTGCCGCCGTTATCAGCACAAGAGAATACAATCCGTGTCGCAAAGGATTCATGTTTTTCTCTCCGTTTTTATTTGGTATGTAATTAAATAGAAAACGCACACCGAAAAATCAGTGCGCTTTTCACCGACTGCATTGTGCATCAGGGAAGTCATAAAACTGGAAAGAAACGAGGGTTCTGGCCTGATTGAATATTCATTTGGACCTTATGGAATTCAATCAAAATATAATGATTTTTATTCGGGTTTATAAATGTGAACCAGTCGAAATTAACTCTGAACAAAAGTTAAACTGATCAGATCTAGGCAATTTTGCTGACACCACCAAAAAAGGGGCCGAAGCCCCTTTTGGTATTTATAAGCCCGAAGCTTAACCTTGCAACAGCGATAACACTTGCTGTGGCAACGCATTTGCCTGGGACAATACCGAGATGCCGGCTTGTTGCAATACCTGGTTTTTAGAAAGATTGGCTGTCTCAGCCGCAAAGTCGGCATCCTGGATCCGTGAGTTAGCGGCCGACAAACTTTCAGATACGGCCGACAAATTACGAATCGTAGATTCAAAGCGGTTTTGAATCGCACCCAGTTCCCCGCGGAAAGAATCAATCTGTGCCAAAGCACTGTCCATGGAGGTAATGGTTAAATTCGATGCTTCGATAGTGGTAATGTCGGCATTGGCGACCGTACCGACCGCCTGAACGTTATCGTCATCGGTATCGGCATTGGTCATGCCACCCGCCAGGGTGACGTTAATAGTATCCTGCGCAGAAACCGTCAGCTCACCATTTTTGACCTGGTTTGTTGAGGCCGCCACAGTATTGGCATTCGCTACATCACCACCATTGAACAGAATATCTTCTGCGCCATTCGACGTACTTATTACCATATCGCGGCCATCTTCAGCGGTAAGTGTCAGCCGGCCATTATCATCCAGCGTGGCAGTCACACCCGTTATATCCGATTTGGCATTAATGGCTTTTTGCAATGAGTTGTCTGCATCGCGCTCCTGCACACTGACCGGACCGATACTCACTCCGTTAATCTCCAGGTCACCGTGCGCTAACGTCCCCGCACCAACCGCGGCGTCTGCAGCCGCTGTACCGCCCACATCGCGGTAATCGAACGTCGTTTTGGCACTGGCATACACACCCTCCAGACCTTCCACACCATCTTCACGTAAATTATTCAACCGATCTGCTATGGACTTTGCGAAACCAGTGCCGTAATTATCGGCCTCCGGGTTAGTCAGGTCAGCCGCTGACGCACCAGTGATATTACCGCCATTGGCCGCCGATAGGATATTGACGTCGGTCGCGTTGGCGGACGAACCGATCCGCACGCTGAAGTTGGATTGGTTGGCACCTGCGGTGTTACCGGCATCCATGGTGGCCTGCACTGAACCAGGCTGAGACCCAAGAGCACTCACCCGCGCGTCGATACCATTCACCTCTACCCCTTCACCGGCATTGGCGCCTATCTGGAAGTAGTAAGCTTGCATGGATCCGTCCAGAACGTTGCGTCCGTTGAAGGTGGTAGTGGTGGCGATGCGACTGGTTTCATCCAGCAGCTGATCTACTTCAGCCTGTAACGACAATCGGTCTGCCTGGCTATTGCTGTCATTCGCTGATTGAACAGCCAAATCACGAATACGTTGTAAGTTCGTGGTAATCTCACCCAGCGCGCTTTCAGTGGTTTGCGCCAAAGAGATCCCATCATTTGCGTTTCGTACCGCCACATTCAAACCACGCACCTGGGTAGTAAAACGGTTAGAAATAGCCAACCCAGCTGCATCGTCTTTTGCGCTATTGATACGCAAACCAGAGGACAATCGTTCCAGTGAGGTTTGCAATGAACCCTGTGACCGGTTCAGGTTACGCTGGGCGTTCAAGGATGAAATATTCGTGTTAATTGTTTGTGCCATTGTAGTCTCTCCTACTTCGCTTCCCGCAATTTAGGTGTTCGGGAAGGCGCTAAATTTGTTTGATTGATTTAACCTGTGCATGAAATTTCCGGCGCATGCTACCCTCCCCGCCACTGACCTCTCTGAATTAATAGCTGCTTAGCCATATCTAAAACCCTTATAAATATTCAAAAAGCGAAAGATTTTGCACCTGCACAAAACTTTGTTGTGCTGCCTGTAAAGCCAGAGTGCGTTGATTCAGTTCAGTGATCGCCTCCGCGTAATCCAGATCTTTGACGGTGGATAACGCCGACTCGGTATCGACTATGTTGCCTTCATTAATATCACGCTCACTTTCGATCACATTTAAACGGCTACCCAAGCTGGCCCGGACTTCATCAATGTGAGTCAGCGACTGATCCAGGTTCTGCATTCCCAGATTAAATGCGTTCTGAAAACTGGCCTGACCTGCACTGGTTGCATTGGGGATCTTGATTGCGGCAATTACTTGCTGAACCGTAGTAAAA
>Ga0207904_1000061_pt1 | contig 95266 bp, 85 predicted proteins | sample MalvirmetaMSP118_FD_184232 | JGI IMG/M metagenome (GOLD analysis project Ga0207904, IMG submission 184232) | Marine viral communities from the Deep Pacific Ocean - MSP-118 (SPAdes) | ecosystem: Environmental > Aquatic > Marine > Oceanic | place: Pacific Ocean | collected 2011-05-30 | reverse complement strand
GTTTTCCTCTGTCACCGGGTTTCCTACCAGTTCGTTTAACGCGGCCACATACAAACTAAACTCATCACTGGTTGAACCGTTCATCACCGGCATATGATGAAATTCGCCGGTGGAAATCGCATTGGTAATTTGCTGTGGAATGGTCGCGCCGTCCACCACGATCGGATACTGGGTAGCGATAGAACCCTGGTTCTCCAGAATGGTGGCCACCTCCAGATTGCGCAAACAATCCGCTGATTGATCTTCACACCCCATGGCCGCAGCCAGTGCCGAACCGGCCACTTCCCACTGCTGCTGGGTGGGCTCTTCTAACGTATAAACGCCGCTCTGCACGATGGCTTTATGAAACAGGCCAGCAGAAGCCGGTGATACCAGGTTCGCCAGGACACTATACCCGCCCGCTGATTGACCGCTGAGGGTAACGTTATCCGGGTCGCCGCCGAAGGCTGCGATGTTATCCCGCACCCAACGTAAAGCCGCCTGCTGATCCATCAAACCGTAATTTCCAGAGTTGCCCGCTTCGGTTTCAGCAGCGAGCGCCGGATGACTGAGGTAACCCAGAGCACCCAAGCGGTAGTTGATAGTCACCACAACCAGATTACGCTTCACCAGTTTGACCGGGTCATAGAGGCTGCTCACGCCGCTAGTCAGCGATCCACCATGCATCCACACGACCACCGGCAACTTCTGTTGCGCATTTTTTCCTTGCCGGGGTTTGGGCTTGTATACATTTAATGACAAACAGTCTTCATTTTCACTGCCCACTCCGTAGGGGGACGCAATTTGCGGGCAGGCCGCTCCGGCTACAGTGGCATCAAACTCCGAGCCGATCACGGCCGGTTGTGGGGGCTGCCAACGCAACGCATCAACGGGTGCGGCGGCATAAGGGATGCCAACAAAGCTGGCTCCGTAATCGGTGGATATGCCGTTATAAAGCGTTGTGCCGGAATTTACAGAGGCTTGGGTCGCGGGTGTATCAACCCCGTTCGCGAAACCGGGAGAAGCGTGCAGTAATCCGATACTAAGTAGCGTTGCAGTAAGCAAGCGCAATTTAACGTTAAACAGATCTTTCATAAGGAATCCCTGTCCTGTTTTTTATTGTTTAGATTGAGTGAAAGTAAGGCAGCACAAGAATAAACATTCATTCTACAGACGCGCAACCGATTCTTTGTGAAGTATGGTTTGCCTGATCGGGGATTCGTGAAAAAATCGGCCCTGCAAAGTCAATTCGCCAATCGCCGACAGCCAATGACTACGCTGGTCACCGACATAGCGAAGCCAAGAATGCACAGAAAAATCACCACACCATCCCAGAGAGGACGATGTTGGATAAGCACATTAAAGTCGAGGCTATGTAGCCCGTTAAAGAGCCAGCGCTGCAACCGGTCTTTTTGGGTTTGCTGTCCGATTAACTCGCCAGTGCGGGGGTCGATATAAAACCAGCTTTGATCACTATCGTTGAACTGTATTCGTACCACCGGCAAAGGGCGCCAGTTTTGGTGGTGGGAGTAATAATAAAGATCGTATGCGGCCAGGGTCTCCTGATCTGTCTTGGATACCGTCGGAGCGTAATCCGCCATCACCCTGATCAACGTCTGCCGTGCCAGCTCAGACATGGAGCCTTTTCCAGACCAGCCAACCGGCAACAAGGTTCGATAGTCATAAGGCGCGGACACCAAAACCTGATACTCACGCCCCTCCAACCACTGCCACCGAATTTCCTTTACTGAACCTAAATCCGCTATTTTCTGCTGCAAACGCAAAAAATTGACGGGATTAGTAACACCGATGGCTGGTTGCCTATAACTCTGTACCAGATCTTCGAAGTTTTGCCTCGACTCAAACAAACCCCAAGGGCTCATGGACATCAACCCACTGAACATAAAAGTGAAAAGAAAAGCCGAGCTGACCAACCCTAGAAGGTGATGCCACTTCATATAGCCACGGTATGGCGTTACGTCTTTGCCACGATAGCGTTTGCGTATACGTAACCTTTGAATGCCGATGATTGAGCCAGTCAATATCGATACCAACCCTATCAACGACAAAATAACGATGACCCAATACCACAATTGCTGATGACGGCGAAGCTGCAAAGGATAAATCCAGTGCAGATTTGCTCCCAACCAATTCCATGTACGCTCTGATCGAGTGCTATCCCGGACCACTTCTCCTGTGACGGACGACACGTACAGCTCAGTGCCAGCCGCATCGTCTAACGGGATTTGGTATAGAGGTCTGTGCGCATGCAAACTGCTGGAAACGGTCCACTGATCCATTTCAATCTGCTTTGCTGCCAACACCGCTTGCGATCCACCACCTGTCCCAGCAATATCAACCGATGCATTTTGTTGTGACTGACTTCGCGACGATAGAAAAGCCTGGGCAGTTGCCAGCGCCTCCGATTCTGTAATCGCACTGACTATCGCTCCGTTATCGGCATATTGCTGTAGCCGCGTTCCCCCGATCGTTTCAAGTAGATAGACTGGGCGACCAGCAATGCTGGTCAGCCGCAGCGACCGAATAACATCGCCCTCCTTCAGACCAGCCCGCAACCGGTTGGGATTGAAGTTAACCTCCGACGCCTTCAGCACTGGCAATGCGTGCAATCGTTCGGCCTCGGTAAGTGAGGGAAACCCTACGTACATCATCACCACACCGGAAAAGAACCACATGGTCAGAAAAAGGCTCATGCCGACACCCAGCCAGCGATGGCAAAGGTACAACCCACGTTTTAATTTCATCGCGAGTCCTCATATTCAATCCTTAAAATTGAAAGCGCATGCCCAATTCGGCGGTACGCCCGTCACCTAAAACCCACTGGTTACCGTACGGTGCCAACACATAATCATCGGTATCTGTCAGGTTCCTGCCACGCAGACTAAACTTTAGATCCGGGCTCAATGCCCATTCCAGCACAGCATCCCAAACCGCATAGTCCGGAAGTTCAGCACTGTTTGCGTCGTCCAGGTAACGCTTACCCACGTAACGAACACCACTACCGGTTGACCAGCCTGGAGCAAACTGCCAGTCGATCCATAGGTTGGCTGTTTTTTGCGGAACCCTGCGTGGTGTGTTGCCACGGTAGTCGTCACCACCACTGACAAATTCCTGATATTCCGGATCGACCAGCGCCAGATTGAATTCCATTGACAGACTTGCCGCGGGCGTCCAGAACAGATCGAACTCAATGCCCCTTGAGGTCTGCTCACCAATCTGCCTCTGCACACCACCGGGGTCCTGACTCAACAAATTATTTTTGCTGATGTCATACAGCGCAACGGTATATTGCAAGCGTCGAGCGATCGGCTCGTGCTTAATACCGATTTCAAACTGCTCGCCTTGCGCCAGTTTCAAGGTCGGGTCAGTCGCGCTGAGTAGGGACTGGATACCGTCCACAGCTGAACTGTATTGCGCGTACAGACTGACGTGCGAAGCCGGTTTAAAGACGGCACCCAAGCGCCAACTGGTGCCATCAAGATCTGAACTCATATCCCCTTCTGTTTGGCCATTGCTGCGAGCCAGATCGTGCCGTTGATAATCCATGTCGTCGTAACGAATACCTGACACTACAGACCACTGCTCATTCAGATTGATTATGTTATCCACGAAAAAAGCGTATTGGCGTGTTTCAGTATCGAAATCGGCGCTGGTTTCACTGCTGACATGGTCTGTCCACAATCCTGGTATCGGGTTCAGTAGGTCGACACCGGAGGCTCCGCTGTACGGGGAATTGTTAATATGACTGAAATTGATGCGATTGACCTCCACTCCGACACTGAGCCTGTTCGGCATTCCTTCCGCATTAAAATCAAATACAACGTCACTGCGATTGCCCAACTGCTCCTGTTCGTGCCGTATTTCCAGGTAGTCGGAGCGCTCCACTAGGCCGGTCGCAGGATTGTAATCATAAGATTCCACGTTACGCCAATGACGCTCCACCTGCATATAATAGGTGTCATTACGTAGCCGGGCGACGTCACTCAGTTTCCACTCCAGGTGTAATCTGGGCCAGCTATCCTGGTACGCAACTCGACCATCCTCAACGTTATAGTTGTTACGGCGTACGGCGTCCGAAACGGCACCGTCCACCAGAGGTGTACCCCAGTAGGGAGCTGCGTCGGTGTCTGAATAATCAATGTTCAGGGTGGCAGAAAAGCGATCTCCAGGCTGGTACATGACCGCAGCGGCAACCGCCGTGCGCTCTTCATCGGCCCGGTCAATGTATCCATCGGTCTGGTGTTGCACTGCATCCAGACGATAACCCACGCTGTCACTCAGTGCGCCACCGCTGCCCAATGCCACACGCGTCAGATTATTACTGCCCAGGGTGACATCAATTTCACTTTCGACCGGAGTAAGGGTCGGCTTTTTTGGTACGTAATTAATCGTGGCCCCGATTGCCCCCACTCCATGAATCACCGAGCCCGGACCACGCAGCACTTCTACGCGCTCAACAGTCCAGGTGTCCGCAGGAAAGCTCACGGTGCCAGCGCCTACATACAACCGCGCACCATCGTAGGTATACGCAACGGAACTGTGCCCGCTAAAGCCACGCACAGATACCGCAGAACTGCCATTACCGGGACTGGCACCGGAGGCGAAGCCGGTGGCACGGGTTACTGCGGACTGACTTGAATAGTCCCCTTTCTTTGATAGGGACTCTTGATCAATGACTTCGACCGACGCGGGTGTTTCCATCGCAGTCATCCCGAGCCGGTTGGTCTGAGTGTTTTCCGTTTCCAGTGAAAGGCCCGGCTGTCCGATGGCAGTGCCCTCGACTTCCACCGGCGTTAAGCGGTTGTATGTGGTGTCTGCGTACGCAGATAAACTGGTGACCAACAACAAGCTGGCGGTGACAAAATTGGTAGACATAGTTTTCCCCAAACACGGTTTTGCAGCATGACAGGGGAAGGAAAATAGCGGCTGATGTACACACTTCGGAAAGCGCGCGCAGACAGCATACGAAGCCCTCCGCTTCATTTCTGCAGGTTCTGATTGGAAGGGAGGGAACGGAAATTAATTGGTAATAAAAGACAGACACAGAGTCCGACTGAGAACACCAACTCCTGAAGCCCGCCGCTTCATAGTTATTGCTCTGCGAAAATCGGATCAAAGTGGAATCGATGTCAGGCCGGTTTCGGGCTTGGGAGAGATGACCTCTCCGGACCGTTGCGGGGGCAGCGAAGGCATTATCTATGGCAACCATACCCATCAGGGCTCGCCATAGTGCACCTTACTTCCCGTTTAACCTACCCCAGACCATCCCGGTTGAGGATGGACGAGCAGGCACCTGTCGCAGTGGGCAAGAAGTGTATCCAAGCCCACTCAAAACAGCAATCTTGTTTTTTGGATATTTCAATTACGATCACACAGCAGGGCGTGGCTTACAAAAACCCTCAGGATTCCGCTACCGCCATTAACAGTTTTATAAACGATTCGCAGGAGGAAGCCGCCGCCGATTCATCCATGGTGTGATACCCGGAAGTGGGAATCTGAATGGTGGTGCCGTCCACCAAGCCACCCGATGTGGATGTAATACGCCCCAATTCGGTACTGCCCAACGACATCACCGAAGTAATGCCTTCCAGCGCATTTTGTTTGTTTTTTGCTTCTATGTAGGCGTCTTTATAGGAAAACGGAATATTCATTTTGTGACAAAGCGATTCTACTTTATTGGTCAGGTCCACATTGAACACCGCGTTGGCGTCCTTTCTGCGTAACACGACGTGTTGCTGGTCAACGGCTTGGTCATCCGGAAAGGGACTGGTATCCACGACGATTAAATGGTTGGTGGAACGTCCGAAGCGACGGAACCACTCCAACAGATAGCGCCAACTTTTTCCGGACTCTTCCTGGGCCGTGAAGAACGCGGTGCCCTCAAAACCAAGCTCGAACAGATACACTAATGCAGCCGCCGTTAACACGTTATCCAGTTGCCCCAAATAACGCCCGTTCTCAATACGCAAACGATCGTTAAACGCAACCGGAGTGCCCGCAACCAAATACTCCAGACCGTCGACACAAAAGATCAGGTTATTACGGAATTCGCATATATAAGCGTCTTTAATGGTGCCCGCGCCACGGTAGGCACCAGACCAGGGATCATAGGCCATCACCGGAACGGATTTAAAGCGATGAGCGACGGTATTCATCATTTGTTCTGACACGGAGTTTCCCAACAGGTCCGAACGACTGCCGGACACAAAGGCAGCGTATTGAAACTCATTGGGGCCGGTACAAATTAAGCCATGGCGATCAATATGAGCAGAATACATCGCACTGAATGGTTGGGAACCATGCGCCACCAGCACACCTTCGTACCAGGTTACGGACGCACCCCGCTCCACCAGTACCCGTTCCAGAACTCGAAAAAAACTGTGCTCACACCCAACCACGGTGGGGTAGCGGATCAACTCTTTCAGGATATCGGTATAAGCGGATATGTTCATCGAAAATACTCAGAGGATAGTGGGCGGCATTTGGCTGATTTTGCGCGGTAGAAAGTTCAAATTCTATATCAATTTCACAACAACGCTGTTTTATTTACAAAATTGTCATTATTTCAAAGTCGCTATCCCGAATTTACCATAGGCGCACGATTCGATCGGGACCAAGGCTACGAGCAATTTATATATTCCTTGAAATATCAGCACGTTAAATCGCCGAACCAACGATGGCAACAATCTTGCTCAATCCGATCTAGAAATAGTAAACCGACGAGACCGTGAAGCATGACCAGCCACATACAAGCGTCACCCTACCTTAAACCTGCTCCTAGCCTGGATATCTGCGATCATCAATTCGTGGTAGTGATCAATAGTGGCTCCGGCACCGGCACCCCTGAAGCCATCATGGAACGATTGGCGGAACACGCGGACACTATAAAGGTAAAACAAAAAGCGATTTTGCGATCCGGTGACAACATCGAAAAACGCATCAGCAAGATTTTCACCTATGCGTCCAGGAAAAAAATGGGCGTTTTGGCCGCCGGGGGTGACGGTACTATAAACTTATGCGTGAAGTACGCTCTGAAATACGATGTACCCATGGCTATGCTGGCCCAGGGTACTTTCAACCTGTTTGCACGTCATCATGGTCTATCGGTGGATCCTGCAACCCAAGTAGCACAGCTGGCGGATAGTCGTATCAAGAAAGTACCGATCTGCTGGATCAACGGCCTGCCATTCACCACCAGCGCAGCCTTTGGCATTTATCCGGACGTCATTGACGACCGGGAACATTACCAGAAGCGTGCCGGCTTTCGCAGCCGCACTACGGCGATGCTGGCGGGGGTGCTGACTTTTTTCCGTCATGAGAAACGACTTAGAGTCGCTGTCGAAACCCCAGAAGGAATAAGAAAAGTAAAAGCCATATTACTGATGGCAACACAGAATCGGCCACAGCTACAAAATTTTGGTTGCGAAAAGGAAATGGACCAGGTCGACGGGCGCTTTGCGTTGATTACGGTGAAACCCCTGGACTGGAAAGGAAAATTGCGTCTGCTTATGAAAGGATCCGTTAAACAACTTCCGCAACAGGAAGAGTTCGAAACGTCACTGCATCAATCCCTGACGCTGCACTCTTCCCACAGCTCACTCAAATGCGCTTTGGATGGTGAAGTGATCGAACTGGCAACACCGGTGCACATGCACGCACAACCGAGAGCACTGTCTTTATTTGTGCCCAATCATATTGACGGGAACCCCTGAATCTATGCCTGATCGTTTTAATCTGGTTCAGATTTCAGACACGCATTTCGGGACAGAACAAACGCAGGTGGTGGAAGCGCTGGTGGAGCGAATCAACGCGATCTATCCGGATGTTTTGATCTGGAGCGGCGATATTACGCAAAGAGCCAGAGCCAACCAATTTCGAAGTGCCCGCACGTTCCTGTCGAGACTCAAATACAAAAAGCTGCTGTGTGTGCCGGGCAATCATGATGTCCCCCTGTACAACTTCTTTTTGCGAATTGCTTCTCCGTTTTATAGCTACCAACGACACATGCAGGTACCCCTGCAATCCGATCTGGTTCTGGACAGTGCGGTGATTATTGGCTTGAACTCCTGTAATCCCTGGCATTATAAAAACGGCCGCATCACCGAACAGAAAATTGAAGCGGTTCATCGCAAACTGCAGGCTCATCCTGACAACGTTCTGAAAATGTTGGTATGCCACCACCCGTTCGACGTCATTCACGATCACGATGAAGAGAACATAGTCAAACAGGCGCAACCGGCTCTGCAACGCTGGAGTCAGGCCGGGCTCGATCTGGTGCTGGGTGGGCACATACACCATCAATTCAGCCGCAGTTTAAAAGGGCGTTACCCCGGCCTGAGCAAAGACGTTCACACTTGCCAGGCCGGCACGGCACTGTCTTATCGTGTCCGAGGCGGCCTGCCAAATTCGTTTATGCAACTAACGTCGTTTCCGGAAAAAGCGGCAACACATATACGTCAATGGGACTTTATCGAGAGTCAGTCTTCCTTTCATTGTACCGGTGAGTTTTTTCCCTGCCTGCGACCTTCCGATTAACGCTTTACTGGAATATAGGTTGTTTCGTTGACACCAGCTTTTGCGTGTCAATGCCTTTTGCCTGCAACTGCTGCAGAATCAGGTTGTAGGTAGATTCATCCAGTTGCGGCGTTCGGCTCAACACAAACAAAGTGTATTTAAGCGGGTCAGTGACTACTGCATACTGATAATTTTCCGAATCCAGCACCACGATCAAATAGTTAGCCCAGGGGAAATTAGGCACATCCGGAAAAGTCACTTTCAAGCGCGCGTTGCTTTCCTTATCAACCACTTTCGCAGAGCCCGTAATGTCATCAACAGGCCCTTGCAATGACCCCTGATAACCACGGTTATAAACCCGGACTGTGCCGTCCTCCAACAATGTATAGTCAGCGGTAACGCCCACCAACCCTTCGTTAAACGAAGTTTCGTAAGCCGATATCTGATACCACTGCCCCATATACCGCTCTACATCGACATAAGACACCGTTTCCGGCCCTTTACAGGCGGCGGTCAGCATCAGCCCTGCGACGGCAAAAAGCCCTATGAATTTACGCGCACAAAACGTTACCAGATGCATAGCGTTGTTCCTTGTTTATCAATGAGGTTGAAGGTTGAGCCGAAATTGTGATGCTGATGTCGTGAACGCAACGTGAAGCCGCAAAAATTACAACCCTTGCACCTTCAGGCTGTAACTCTTTCAAATTTCGGCTCAAGCTAATGTGCCACGACTAGCAGAACATGGGGATGCTCCCGTGGCATGCTCCTTGCTGCTGTAAGGGTTGAATAGAAGGAAACATCGAATTCCAGGAGGAACTCATGCAATCTGCTACGCAAAAAACCATCTCCACCATCAACCCAAGTAATGGCAATGAAATAAAATCGTATCCCCTGATGAGCGAAGATCAGGTTTCCCAGACCATAGAAAGCTGTCACAAGGCCTTTTTGTCCTGGCGTTTACAGCCCTTGACCGAGCGGGCCGAGATCATCAAAAAAATCGGCCTGGAGCTTGATAAAAACAAGCACCAACTCGCCGAGCTAATGACGCTGGAGATGGGAAAGCCCCTATCGCAGGCTATTGAAGAGGTCGAACTGTGCGTGGCAATCTGCGAGTTTACTGCAAAACAAGGTCCCGAGTTGCTGCAGGATGAAAAGCGCCGTTTTGGTGACGGCCAAACAGGCTACGTTAGCTATTGCCCTATCGGTGTCGTTTACGGCATACAGCCTTGGAACTTCCCTGCCTACCAGGTTATACGCTACTCCATTGCCAATCTGATGGCCGGCAACGGGGTGCTACTCAAGCACGCGAGCAATGTAACGGGATCCGCGATGCTGCTGGAAGACATCTATGCCAGGGCTGATTTACCCGCCGGGCTGTTCGCAGCCCTGTATATTGACCACGATCAATCAGATCGGGTGATCGAGCATGAACTGATTCGAGGCGTTACCCTCACCGGCAGCCCTGATGCCGGACGTCTTATCGCTGAAAAAGCCGGAAAAAACCTGAAGAAAACCGTGATGGAACTGGGTTCAAATGACGCCTATATCGTGTTGGACGATGCCGATATCAAGAACGCCGTTGAACAGTGTGTTGCAGGGCGGGTTTACAATAACGGGCAGACCTGTGTTGCGGCGAAGCGCTTTATCGTGGTGGACAGCGTATATGAACAATTCAAGGAGCACTACGTCAAAGCGATGCAAGCCCTGACAGTGGGCGATCCCACATCCGACGACACGGATCTCGGCCCGATGGCGCGAGAAGATCTTCGTGACAAACTACACGACCAGGTCATGAACAGTGTTAATAAGGGTGCCGCGCTGTTGTGTGGAGGCGAAATTCCTCAAACCGATGGTTACTACTATCCAGCGACGGTTCTGGAAAATGTGGAACCAGGGCAGCCGGCCTATGATGACGAGCTGTTCGGTCCGGCCGCTTCTTTAATCCGGGCCAAAGATCAGGACGATGCTCTACGCATTGCCAATGACAGTGATTTTGGTTTGGGTGGCGCAATATTTACGAAAAATACCGAATTAGCCCGCGAACTGGCCACCCGGTATTTCGATACCGGAATGGTGTTCATAAACGGCTTTGGGGTTGCTACCCCGGAAATGCCGTTCGGTGGCGTCAAGAACTCCGGCTATGGCCGCGAACACGGGGGCTTTGGTATGAAAGAATTTGTCAACATTAAATCCGTTATGGTGATGGGATAATCCATGAAACTATTTAATTGTCAGAACTGCGGCCACACCGTTTTTTTTGAAAACACCCACTGCGAACAGTGCCGTGCTGCTCTTGGCTTCATACCTGAGCTCATTAATATCAGCTCACTCAAGCCCGCCGGCAACGGCGGCTGGATCGCTGCGGCGGACTGCGAAAAAACAGTGCGATTTTACTGCTCAAATCATCAACATCAGGTCTGCAACTGGTTAGTGGACAGCGAAGACGAAAACACCTTGTGCATTGCTTGTCAGATGAACCGCTATATTCCCAATGTGGCGGATGCAGAGCAAAAGCTTTCCTGGCAGGAAATGGAATTCGCGAAGCACCGGCTTATGTACAGCCTGTTGCGCCTACAACTGCCTTTGCAAAGCAAGGATGAAGCACCGGAAGAAGGACTGTCGTTTGATTTCATAAATACGGAACAACCGCTGCCGGATGACGCCCAGTCCACCACCGGCCACGCCGAGGGACAAGTGACGATTAATCTGGCGGAAGCGGATCCCGCCGAGCGCGAGCAGATGCGCAAGGACATGAACGAAAGCTACCGTACCCTGATCGGCCATTTCCGGCACGAAGTGGGACATTATTACTGGGACCAGATCATCGCTCCGTACCAACAACGGCTAAAAGCCTACCGGCGTTTATTTGGCGATGAGCGGGAAGACTATGGTGAAGCGCTGAAGAGCCATTACGAACAAGGTGCACCGGCTGATTGGAACACCCGCTTCGTCACAACCTATGCGTCGTCTCACCCCTGGGAAGATTGGGCTGAAACCTGGGCGCACTATTTCCATATAATAGATACCTTGGAAACAGCCTATGCTTTCGGGATGACGCTGGGTGCACCACAGCAGACGCAGCAGACCCACAACATGGTTGCGATGACAGCCGATATTGACCCCTATAATCACGCCGACTTCGAAGAGATACTCAACCGCTGCATACCGCTCACCTTTGCCGTAAATAGCCTTAACCGCAGCATGGGGCAACCGGATTTATACCCCTTTGTTTTGAATGAACCGGTCAAAACAAAGCTGGGTTTTATTCACCAACTGATGCTGAGTTATCGGCCCGTGACCACTGCGGAAACCAACGAAAGCACTAGCGAGCCAGTCGCGAAACCGGCGTAAAAGTAGTGTCTGCTTGTGTCCGTTTCACTTGGTTGGGAAATTGTTCACGAGCGGCTTTTTCAGCAAAGCGGATCATCACGTTATTTAAGCCCGGAATGGTAATGCGAACCAACTCGGCGCCGAAACGCAACGGCTCCCAGATAGCCACCCGTTAACGCGAGATTACGCAAAACCCGCGAGTTCTGCCGAGCTTAACAGGGAAGCCGCCATGATACAATCATCCCATCATCGTCTCAGAGATTCATTCCCCTATATCTTCATTCCATAATTCAGGCGCATCCCGGATAAAGTCTTCCATAAGCTGTATGCACTGATGATCCTGAACCACAGACACATCCACACCACGACCTTTCAATAAATCTTCTTCCCCCATAAACGTCTGATTTTCACCAACGATCACCCGGGGAATCCCATAAAGCAAAATCGCACCGCTGCACATCGGGCAAGGTGACAGGGTGGTGTAAAGCGTGCATTCCCGATAAACACCCGCTTTTTGACGACCGGCATTTTCCAAAGCGTCCATTTCACCGTGCAATACCACGCTGCCGTTTTGTACTCTCCGGTTATGTCCGCGCCCGATTATTTTGCCTTTATGAACAATCACACTGCCGATCGGAATACCGCCTTCCTGCAGTCCGAGCCGAGCTTCATCAATAGCTGCCTGAATAAATGGATCCATGTTTTTACTCCTCAATCAATGGGAACACCGGATAGGGTTAATCTATATTGCTACAATACGATGCCTGCTTCACGCTAAAATTTTTCCGTCATTGTTTTGCAATAGAGTGGTCTGAGGTTTACCACTATTTTGCCGAAACCAGAACAATGTTATGTTGGGCTCCTCGTAATGTTCATTGAATACATCCAATGCATGACCATGGATTTAGAATCAACTACACAGACTAAACCAAACAAGTGAGAAGGAACTACTTATGAAAAAACTACAACGTCGGGCCTTGCTGGTTGCACTGATGGCCCTGCCAGTAGCAGCTATCAGCGCAGAAGACCGGGATACCCGCGGCTACGCAACCGATTTTCAGGGTAATATTCTGATGGATAGCTATGGCAATTGTGTTCACTCCGGTAGCTGGAGCCCGGAACTCGCAATAATCGACGGTTGCGACGGCTATACCGCAAGTCGCCAAGCGGTACTGCTCAAAGGCGAGCCGATTGAAGGGGGCGTTGTTAGCTTTGATGTTCCGTTCAATAATATATTTGAAGTGGACAAAACCGAGATCAGCGACGACGGTAAAACGGTACTGGCAAAAACCGCTGAGAAATTGGAAAACGTGCTGGCAGAAGCCTACTCCGTTACGATAATAGGACACACTGACAATACAGGCGGGAAGAAACATAACGAACAGCTTTCGACGAAACGAGCCGAATCGGTGGCCGATTATCTCGCCAGCCTGGGACTACCCAGGGACAAGTTAAGAACACTGGGTGCCGGTGCGGAAGACCCCATCGCAGCAAACGATACCAAGCAAGGCCGCGCCATGAACCGGCGTGCCGAAATCGTTGTTGTAGGCCAGCCGAGAGCACTGGACCGTATGGTTATGCCGAGTGTAGCCCTGTTCCCCCGCCGCAGCGCCGAATTATCTGCGGAGGGTAAAGCCATGCTGCTTAAGAGCGCACAGGAAGCCAGAGAAACCTTTAAAAAGGCGGTGATGATTGAAGTGGTGGGTCATACCGACGATGTCGGCTCAGCAGAATACAATATGGAGTTGTCCGAAGCCCGCGCGTTAGCCGTCGGCACTTATTTAGCGGAAGAAGGTGTGTTACCTGCCAACCGGATTTATATGGTCGGTGCGGGCAAGGACCAACCCGTAGCAAACAATTCAACTGACGAAGGTCGCCAGGAAAATCGCCGAGTCGAAATACTGGTGCTGGGCCGCGCAAAGCGGTAATAAAAAGTCTGGTGCGAACTCCCCCTGCTGGAGACGGCGAGGGGGAGTTCTTTAGTGGCAACGGAAGAAAATACCGCTTATTTATTGAAGTATCCCTTTAGATTACAATATTATCCCCTGGGCTGCTGCATAGGCCGAAGCCCAAGCCCACTGAAAATTATGGCCCCCAAGGTGCCCGGTCACGTCCACCACCTCACCCACAAAAAACAAACCACTCTGCTTTTTACTTTCCATATTTTTTGAAGACACTTCTTGCGTATCCACCCCCCCTAATGTGACCTCAGCGGTACGATAGCCCTCAGTGCCAGACGGCCTGAGTCGCCACGCTTTCAGGTTCTGCATCACCGTCTGCAAAAGTGTGTTGGGTATTTCCGCCATCGGGGTTTGACTTTGTTGCGGCCACCACAGCGTTTCCAACTCCGCCACCAATGCTTTCGGTAAGCGTTCGGCAAGCAGCGTTCTCAATAAGGTTTTGGGTTGCTTCTTCTTTTTGATATATAACCATTCAAGATCGTGTTCCTCCGGCAACAGATCGATATCTATCGATTCCGACGCCTGCCAATAGGACGAGATCTGCAAAATAGCAGGCCCACTCAAACCTCGATGCGTAAAGAGTATGTTCTCACGAAACTGCGATTTGTGATTACTGACTATCGTATCCACAGACAAGCCACTTAAATGGTTGCTAACGGTTTTTATGTTGTCGGTGAAAGTAAAGGGTACTAAACCCGCGCGGGAAGGAATTACCTCCATACCGAATTGTTGCGCCAGTTCATAGCCAAAACCGGTCACGCCCATGGATGGGATGGAGAGTCCACCGCTGGCCACTACAACCACCTCCGATTCGAAAACACCCTTATTCGTGTGAATTTTATAATGGCCGTTATTAACCACCTGCTGTATATCGCAGTGCATATAAATATTGACCTTTGACCTGTCACACTCCGACAACAACATGGACAAGATATCTTTCGCGCTATTGTCACAGAAAAGCTGTCCCAGTTTTTTTTCGTGGTAGGGAATATTGTAAGAATCCACCAGGGCAATAAAATCCCACGGGGTATAACGACTCAGTGCAGATATACAGAAATGGGGGTTCGCGGAAAGGAAATTTTCCGGTTCAGAGTACATGTTTGTAAAATTGCAACGCCCTCCACCAGACATAAGGATTTTCTTACCCACTTTGGCGGTACGCTCTAACACTGCGACCTTTTTCCCGGATTGCGCAATCCAGGCGGCGCAGCTTAACCCGGCCGCGCCACCGCCGATTATTATTGCGTCGTATGCCAGCCTGCCCTCCACTGTACTGCCCTCCCCTGGTAACAACCGAATTGCATTTATCTATTCGAAAGCCACACAGTTTGATATGGTGCCAACGTTAAGCTGCCCGCCAAATCGTCTACTTTCAATCCCGACAATAAATCGACCCAGTCGTCGGTTCCAATCAAATTAATATCACTCAGTGCAATATCCTGAACTTCGTTACTGATATTGTTGATACAAAATATAGACTGATCCCGTCGCATGCTTTGACGCCAGAACCCGAAAATCTGCAATCCCAAATGCAAGGTAAACTGGGTTGCATTCGGATGAAACGCCGACTGCTTTTTGCGTATCGCGATCAATTCGTTCATGCGGCTGAAGACTTTACTGTGATGACTGAATTTATTTTCAATCTGATCTTCCAGTTCGCTGATGTTCCATTGACTGCGGTTGATACTGCGCGCCCTGCCGGTATTTTCCATTCGCGCATAATCGTTTTCAGTGCCGAATAGACTGTGAATATAAAACGCAGGAATACCTTCCAGCGCCATCATAATGGCGTGAGCGCACAAATATCGCTGCAACTGCCATTTATCTTCACCCTGGGCAATAGTACCTTTCATTGCATCATACAAACTGATATTCATTTCATAGGGCTTATCAGTGCCTTCGCGGGAACGCCGGTAGGTCATTTGCCCACCGAATTGCAGCATGGTACTGACCATTTGATTTTTTTCTTCTTCTGCCAACAAGCCGTCCGTAGGTCTAAGGCCCACCCCATCATGAGAGGCAATAAAATTGAGATAAGTGGTTCCCATCTGCGCCGGCGGCATACTCATCAACCAGGTTTTAAGATGGCGACAGTCGCCGGAGATCAGGCTATAGATTAATAGAGGCGGCAACGAAAAGTTGTAAATAACATGCGCTTCGTTGGCATTGCCGAAATAAGTCAGATTTTCCCTGTTCGGCACATTGGTTTCAGTAATAATCACCGCATCAGGGCTATGATGCTCTATCAAAACCCGGAACAACTTAATAATTTCGTGAGTTTCCTGCAAATGAATACTGGGAGTCCCGGCTTTTTTCCAGAGAAACGCAACCGCATCCAAACGAAATATTTTCACTCCGTGATCCAGATAATGCTTCACAATATTCACGAACTCCAGAAGCACCTTGGGGTTTTCAAAATTCAAATCGACCTGGTCTTCGCTGAAGGTACACCACACAAAGCGCTCACCGTCCTCCGTGGTCACGGGGTTGAGCAAAGGTGAAGTCCGAGGCCGCACTACGGCACTCAAATCGTCCTGAGGATTTCCTTCATAGAAGTAATCCTTACCCGGGTCAATCCGCTTTTTGAAGTTATCGAACCAGCGGCTACGGGCCGACATATGGTTGATCACCAGGTCGGACATGAATGTGAATTCGTTTGCAATGCGCTCGATGTCCTCCCAATCACCATGCGATTCGTTCACCGCCAGATAATCCATAACGGAAAACCCGTCATCTGAACTATAGGGAAAATACGGTAAGATATGAACGCTACTGATGGTCTCTTTCAGATGCCCCTGCAAAAAATTATACAAGGTGACCAAAGGCTTTTCCGTCGTAGCCGCTGCTGTATTATGAATACTGTCAGCGTAGGTAATCAAAAGCGTCTCTGACTCATCCCAGTTATTTTGATGATCTTTCGGGTTCTGACATTGCTGGTCCAACCCCATTGTCTGTATTAATTCATTGGCCAAAAAGGACGAATCCAGGTCCGGGTAAATAAATTCCAATGAACTGACTAACTTTTTCTTAAGATCTTCAAGCATGATGTCGGGCCTTTAACAAGCTAACTTCGAAAGAAATCCCGGGTGTCCTGTTCTACGGCATCCTTTAGACGTTCCATTACATCTGGAATCGCGCTTATAACGCGGTTCCAACTTGGAATGAAGGGCGTATCCATCGGATTATCGAGGAAATAGGCACCGGCTACCATAAGATTTTGTGCGAATAATTCCACTGCCTGCTCTTCAGAGTGACGATCAAACTTAAGGCCGTTGACGATCGCGTCGTTTTGATAGCTTTCAATGAAATCCAGGGCAATCCGATAATAGGTGGCCTTAATGGTTCTGAATTTTTCGGTAGAAAATACCTCGCCGTTAGTGGCGAGTTTTCGAAATAGGGCTTTGCAGATATCCGTGCTCATTTTTGATAAGCCCTGCGCCGCATCTTCCGGCGATAAATCCTGATGTTTATGATCATAGGTGTCCGCAATATCCACCTGACACAGGCGGTTGGTTGCGTAGTTACGCTTCATTTCTGAAAGAACCCCCATTTCCAGCCCCCAGTCACTGGGAATGCGCAAGTCACTGATCACATCGGTCCGGAAAGAAAATTCCCCGGCGAGCGGATAACGATAACTATCAAGATAATCGAGAAAGTCAGACGGCCCACAGACTTTTTTCAACGCACGGATTAAAGGCGTTACCAGCAACCGACTGACACGTCCGTTCAACTTCGATTTAGCAACTCGGGCATAGTAGCCTTTGCAAAACATATAGTTAAAATTGGGGTTCGCAACAGGATAGATTAAGCGGCCCACCAAATCCCGCTGATAGGTCAGGATATCGCAATCGTGCAACGCCACCGATTCACTTTTGCCAGAAGCCAGCACATAACCGAAGCAGTACCACACATTGCGTCCCTTCCCCATTTCTCTCGGGGCCAGACCATGTTCTTTCAATTCGTCATCCAGCGCCATCAAGCGCGGTCCGTCGTTCCATAGCACTCGATGGTGCTGCGGCAGTTCATCGAAGTATTTCAACGCGGTTGCATATTGATCCTGATCGGCGCGGTCCAGCCCGATCACGATCTCCGCCAGATAAGGTACTTGTTTTAACTCCTCGACTATGTGTTTGAGCGCTGGTGCTTCCAATTCAGAGTACAATGAAGGCAGCACCAGGCTCATAGGCCTGACCTTGCTGAATTCAATCAGTTCGCGCTCAAGATCTTCCAGGGTTCGGCTTCGTAAATTATGTAATGTTGTGATTATGCCGTTTTGATAAAAGTCGCCCATGCTGTTTTCTTCTCTTCCCAGATAAATTGCCAGTTAATCAATGGTCGGGGCGCGCCCGGTCAGCTGATCCAGCAACGGTTGCATCGCACCGTTCCAGCCAACAGGCCCCATTCCCTGTGAAAAAATCACCATTTTACCTACCGTAAACTTCAGTTGTCGGGAGTTTACTCCCCGTATCACGACCGCATAATCTGCAGCCTCAAGCATGTTCAAGTCATTCGGGCTATCACCTAAAGCGATCGACAAAACCTCCTTCTCTGAGTACCGAATCTGATATTGCTTTAACAAATAATGCATGGCATCGGCTTTATCGTATTGGCCCATGGCATGATAAAAGCGCCCGCCTTTGACCAGCTGCAAACCGCCCTGCTGCAAGCGCTGCTCGAATTCCACAAGGGCCTCATCGGAGCCAAGCCACAATAACGGCTCGGTCGCTGTTCGTTGCCTGGAAAGCGCCGCCTGCTGCTCGGTAAGCCCCGTCAAACCAGCCAATTCAGCTACCGTCATATCCTGAAATCCGCGAAAGGCAAACCCCTCTTCACGGAGGGATTCCAGTTGCATCAAAACATCGCTGACCGGTGCGGCAAAATACACCACTTTCTCCTCTTTATTTCCCAGGCAGCCAACAGGCACAACCAGAGCCGCGCCGTTCTCCACAATAAAAGGAGCAACGTTGTTAAGCTGCTGCTGTATCGCTTCCATCTCGGGGCGGGTTTTGCTGGAATTCAGGATCAACGGAATACCTAACTGGTTCAACCGTTTTACGGCGGGCAAAGCCGCCTCGAATGAATAGGTATCGTGATCCAGCAAAGTTCCGTCCAGATCGCTGAACACAACAATGGGCTTATTGGTCATGTTTGAGCACCTCCGCGATGCGGTGGGCTTCATCAATGACCAAAACCACGTCAGCATGGGAGGGCATCGTGTCCAACATGGCCCGGGTCAGTCGCTCATAGTGCATAACGAATCGTTTGATCTGTGACGGGGACATAATTCCGGACACATTTGCGCCATTATGGTGCGATCCGATTTTTTCAGCCAGTTTCTGCTCCTGCAATGTCCTCCACTCCACAATGCATTCCATTGAAGGTGCTTTCAGCATTATCAAAAAGTCGAGCTGACTGAAAAAATCGTTATAAGCGCCTGCAAGCTGCTGATTGACATAGCTTCGCCAAAGACCCTCAGCGTCTTCGGAACGTTCAAGTTCATTCATTGGCTGAAGCAGCTGCGCTCCGTCTGTGACCGGCCTTGCGGCCATGCACCACCCCTCCAGCAAGATGACCTTGGCCACACCCTCGTGGTGCTTCCAAGCAGACGTGGCGGAGCGGTCGTCCTGGGACTTATCGAATCCGGGGATCGGTACCGTAGTGCCGGAAACAGCACGACATAAAGCATCCACCGTAGCCTGACCCAATCCAAGGTCGTGGGTACCGGGTACGCCGCGGGTGACAAAGAGGGGGTGCACAGTAGCGCCCAGGTGCTGTCGCTCCGCCCGAGTCAAATAGATATCGTCCAGGGAAAAGCCGGCACAAGGGCAGTTAAGATGGTGGGTTAGGATCTTTTGAAGAAACAGCGCCAGTGTAGACTTTCCGGTGCCTTGGGCACCGTTGATGCCGACAATCATGGGCCGGCCCAATGCGCGCTGCCTTTCCATGATTTGTTGCGCCAAAGGCAGGTAGTAGGCGAAAACGGTGTCCAGAAACTCCGCTGGCAACCCTTCTTCCGCAATCAGGGATTCAATCCCGGGCTTTAGTTGTTCCCATTGTATTTGCGACACATCAATCTCTTTCTGAATATCCTGCTTTGATAGAACCGCCTGACTTGGTCCTATCGCTCGCTAAGGTCTATTCACAAACCATACCAGGTTTGGATTTGTCTGTGTTCAGCTAAGTGAATACTTGTGCTTATTTAGCAAAGGGTTAGCGTACATTTCAAGGATATATTGTTGCACCTGAACCGGATAATGGGCTAAACGGGCGGAAAACTCAGCGGCCTGCCTGGCCAGGTCCTGAGGTTCGATTCTGGCCAGCGACTCCCGGCTTTGCAGGGTGATTTCGTTGATTCTGGACCGGTATTCTTCTTTAAAAGAATGCATTGCCTTACCCAGGTTAGCCAAATGTTCAATGGCCAGCAGGCTGGGGGGGAATAATTTGTAGTTCTGTACAATCTGCTCGTCTAATGCCTGAGCCACTGCATCGGGGTCAGCATAGGTGCCTTCCAGCGGTTTCCCGATCTGGATATGGACGCGCCCTTTGGGTAAGGCGATACCACGCATAATGCTCTCGACATCCTCACCTTCACTCTTCACATAGTCGGCGTTTTCGCGCGCCTGCATTTCAGTGGCTTTCAGACCATCGCAGGGATCGTATTCGTAGGAGATGGACACCGGAACCAGATTCAGTTGCGCGATCGCCGAGGCAAAATCCATTCCGGATTCCTTTTTAGGCCAGATATGCAGCATCTTCATTATGGCAGGATCGGTGATATCGAAACCGTCTTTCGCACGCCCCTCCCGTTGAGCGATCCATATTGAGCGGCCATTGTCTTTTGCGTCATGAATGTAGTGGGATAAATCGGTAAGCGCCTGGTATTTGGCCTTGAGCCCACTGACCGATCGTTTCACAACAAAACTTTTGTTCAGTCGCAACAGATCGGAGACTAACGGATTACTCAGCAGATTATCGCCGATCGCGATCTCTGCGGTATCGCGCCCTGCCTGCACCAGCACGTAATTGAGCAGCGCAGAGTCCATCGTAATATCGCGATGATTGCTGATGAAAATATAAGGTGTGTCCGGTTGCAGGTTTTCATGACCACCGTACGTAAACTCGGTGATACTTTTATTAATCGTGCTTTCCAGGAAACTGTGCATGCGGCGCTGAAAATCGTCTACGGTTTTTACGTCCTTCATATTATTATGAATACGATAACGCATAAAACGCACCAAACCTTTTTCAAGGTAGCGCGAAGCAAACGGAAACTGGACGTGGATTATCGCCTGAATTAGAGCATCCGATTGGAGAAGCCGCTCTATAACGTCGGGAACTTCGTAATCATGATAAGGCCGGATGGCATCAAACTTCTGCATGGGTTTTTAGTCAACTCTTTCGCGTTGCACTTTTAAAGAATAAGGCAACAATAACATCGTTTATCTTTTAATTTTAGTCATTCAGCAGCTAATTAACACCATTGGATTTCGCTACAATTTGTGTCAACTTCGATATAATAGCGGCTTATAAAAAGGAAACACGTTATATTCCGAATTACAACAATGAAAACACCCGACCAAAAACAATCACAAAACCGGTGTAAGCGGCTGATTTTTTAAACATTATTTAACAACTTTCATTTGGCATCTCATCCAGCATCGCAATATGCAAACGTATTGCATAGGAACTATGTCGCCAGGATAAAGCCGAATCTGATATCTGAAAAGTGATCCGTATTTGACAAAGGAAAATGGAATGACTCCTCTTAGCCCAGCTGATCAGCTGTTTCTCTGGCTCGAGAAACGGCAACAACCTATGCATGTTGCCGGTTTAATGCTGTTCTCCTTCCCGGAGGGCGCAGGTCCGAAATACGTAACGGAACTAGCAGAGTCGTTGCGCGCCTACCAATTACCCGAGGGTCGCTATGGAAAGCGCCTGGTTAATAGAATGGGACGGTATTACTGGCAAAACGACGATTACTTTGACCTTGAACACCATTTCCGCCACGAAGCGCTGCCCAAGCCCGGGCGCATAAGGGAATTACTCTCACGGGTGTCTTCAGAACACAGCAATTTAATGGATCGGGAGCGTCCGCTGTGGGAGTTCCATCTAATAGAAGGTGTAAGGGGCCGACGCTTCGCCGTGTATTCCAAAGTGCACCACAGCATGATGGATGGAGTGGCGGCAATGAAGACCTGCATGAAATTTTTGTCCTATGACCCGACCGAAATGAATCGCCCGCCTATCTGGGCTATGCCCAGACCAAAACGCGAGCAAAAGCTGATTACCCCGAAAGAACTGGTTAGTGGCTTTGCCGGGCTCGTGGACGGGGCAGGCAAACAGCTGGGCACCGTGCCTAAAATCGCAAAGGAATTTGCCAAAACGTTCCGCCGTGCCCGAAAAGAATCGGCCCATGTGTCTATCTTCCAGGCACCGGATTGTCTGCTAAACGAACCAATTACCGGCTCTCGTCGTTTTGCGGCACAGTCTTATCCAATGGTGCGTATCCGGGCCATTGCAAAAGCCTTTAACTGCACAGTCAACGATGCGGTATTAGCGATATGCGGCAGCGCACTACGGGACTATTTGATCATGCAGCACGCTCTGCCGGACAAACCGCTGGTGGCTATGGTCCCTATGTCACTGCGTCGGGATGATAGCGACGACGGCAATCAGATTGCCATGATCCTGGTCAATCTGGGCACCCATATCGCTGATCCGGCTTTACGCATGCAGGAAATCAAAGCCTCGGTGAAAGACTCAAAAGATCGCTACAAAACCATGACACCGGAAGAAGTGCTCAATTACACAGCACTGACTATGGCGCCGGCGGGGTTTAAAATGATCACGGGGTTGATGTCCGGTTGGCAACCTTTTAACGTCATTATCTCCAACGTTCCCGGACCGCGTAAACCCATGTATTGGAACGGAGCGCGTCTGGATGGCATGTATCCGGTATCCTTACCTATGGACCGCATCGCGCTGAATATCACGCTACTTAGCTATGATCAGAACCTGGAATTCGGGCTGACCGCGTGCCGCCGAACCCTCCCCTCAATGCAGCGTTTACTGGATTTTATCGAAAATGGAATTCACGAATTAGAAGTCGCTGCTGATATCCGCTAACGAATTCCGGCCTGTTGTGCAGGCCGGATTTTAAATCTTTAAAAGTGCTGTTAAGCTTCCTGCTCAGAATAATGCAATGGATCTTATATGGCGCTCAAATCCACCATCTTTAAAGCGGACGTTCAGATTTCGGACATGGATCGCAATTATTACCATCTCCATGGCCTGACATTGGCGCTGCACCCCTCGGAAACAGAACAACGGATGATGATCAGGCTGTTGGCCTACGTACTGAACGCCAGCGAATCACTGCAGTTCGGGAAAGGCCTGAGCAACGAAGAAGATGCAGCTCTGTGGGACAAGGATCTGACCGGTGAGATCAAACTTTGGATTGATGTTGGCTTACCGGACGAGAAACGAATTCGAAAAGCCAGTCACCGCGCACAACAGGTAATAATCTATTGTTATGGTGAAAACACCGCCTCTATTTGGTGGCAACAGAATAAAGCAAAAATCAAAGCCATGCATAATGTCACCGTGTACCGGGTAGGCGATTCCACCTGCGACGAACTAGGCAGCCTTTGTCAACGCACCATGCGCCTGTACTGTTCGATCATGGATACCCAGATTACACTTGGCAGCGACAACAACAGCGTCGAAGTTAAACTGGAACCTTTAAGCTGACCCCGCTTCCCTATTCTTCTTCAGGTTTATCCATATTTTCAGTGACTTCCAGCCAAAGCACGTTCACGATACCGAACGCGCAAGCCAGTAAAACGCCCAAGATCCAGGTGAAATACCACATAGTCTTTACTCCTGTTAATACAATGAATGGCTGTTGTCATTAATATGCGCTTCATCCAGGCGCCCCCACATTTTGTAATAACTCCACAGGGTGTAACTCAGCACCAGTGGGACAAAGACGCACGCTACCATCAGCATTATATTGAGCGTCAGCGCGCTGGACGTTGCATCCCAGAGTGTCAAACTATGATTGGGGTTCAGGCTGGACGGCAACACAAAAGGAAACAACGCCACTGCCGCCGTTAAAATAATACTGGTTATCGCAACACAACTGGTAGCAAAGGCCAAACCGTCCAGCTTGGCTTTTGCCAGAAAAGCCGTCATCAATGGCATAAGTATTCCCGCCAACGGGAACAACCAAAGCAACGGCCATTTATTAAAGTTGTTCAACCACGCTCCCTCCTGCACTGCAACCAGTTTACCAAGAGGATCGTTATAGGCATTGGGATCGGGCAAGGTTTCGATAACAAAGCCCTTCATACCGGAAAAAATCCAGATCCCGCAAATGCCGAACAGCAACGTGGTACTGACAGCCGCAAACAACGTCGACCGTACTGCTTTTGCCCGCAATTCATCGCTGGTTTTCAATCCCAGCCAGACTCCACCATGCATGACTAACATACTCAGGCTCAATAACCCGGCCAATAACGGAAACCAGGTCAGCAAACCCAATAAGCCCGCTTTGAAGTCGGGACGCAAAAACTCATCGAATTCGAATGGTAGCCCTATAAATAAATTTCCGAAGGCCACTCCAAAAATAACCGGAGGAATAACCGACCCGGCGAACAAGGCACGATCCCAATTGCGACGCCAACGTTCGGAATCCTTTTTAGCGCGGTAATCAAACCCGACCGGTCGCATGAATAACGCCAACAGAACAATGATTAAAGCAGCGTACATTCCGGAAAAAGCACTGGCGTAAACCATAGGCCAGGCAGCAAACAAGGCCCCGCCAGCAGTCACAAACCACACCTGATTCCCTTCCCAATGGGGACCGATGGTGTTGATCATAATACGTCGCTCAGTGTTGGTGGAGCCGATCACGGGCAACAATGCACCGACGCCCATATCAAAACCATCAGTGAGCGCAAAACCGATTAATAGCAGCCCCACCAGACCCCACCAGATTAATTTCAACGTCTCATAATCAGCAATCATGACGCGGTCTCCCGAGGATTAGAGTGGCCGGATTTGGATACACTGTCGTTATTTTCGAAAAAATATTTTCCGGTACCCAAGCTGCTGGGCCCTTTACGGATGAAATGCAACATCAAATACATTTCAATAATGAACAGAGCAGTATAAAACAGCACGATGACTATCAAGCTAGTCCAGACATCCGATGCAGCCAGATTGGAAGCGGAAAGATTTGTCGGCAAAACTTCGCCTATGGTCCACGGTTGTCGGCCGTATTCAGAAACTATCCAGCCGCATTCGGCGGCTATCCAGGGTAATGGTATCGACCATACTGCCAACTTCAGCAGCCACCGGCTTTTCGCGACCTGATGCCGTGTGGATTGATAGAATGAAACGACAAAGACAAACAGCATCACTATGGCCGACCCAACCATAATACGGAAGCTGAAAAACAGCGGCCACACCTTGGGGATGCTCCGATCAACCGCCGACTGGACCTGGTCATCGGTAGCGTCGATCACATTGGGGGCAAATTCTTTTAACAGCAACCCATAACCCAAGTCGTCTTTAACCAGATTGAATGCTTCGCGGGAAACATCGTCTACTCCATTTTCACGCATATCCTGCAGTAAGCCATAAGCCACCATACCCTGCCGGATGCGTCGCTCATGAAGCTGTTTAAGATCCGCTATACCCAAAACCGGGGTGTCCAGGCTACGGGTCGCAACAATGCCCAACATATAAGGAATGCGGATAGCAAAGTGAGTTTTCTGCGCGATATCGTCGGGCCAGCCAATCAGCGTAAAGGACGCCGGCGGCGGATGCGTTTCCCACTCCGCTTCTATTGCGGCCAATTTCACTTTTTGCACATCGCCTATTTCATACCCGGATTCGTCACCCAACACGATTGCCGATAAAATCGAAGCGGTCCCAAAGCTTGCCGCGATCGCAAAAGATCGCCTGGCAAACGGCAGGTCCCGTCCTTTCAGCAAATACCAGCTGGACACACTTAACACAAACATAGCTCCGGTTACGTAGCCGGCCGCAACCGTATGCACAAACTTGACCTGAGCCACCGGGTTGAAAAACACTTCGGCAAATGAAGTCATTTCCATACGCATCGTGTGAAAATTAAATTCAGAGCCTACCGGATTCTGCATCCAGGCATTGGCGATTAGAATCCAAAGAGCCGACAAATTAGAACCCAGCGCCACCAACCAGGTTACCGCCAAATGCTGGCGTTGCGACAACCGATCCCAACCAAAGAAAAACAACCCGACCAGCGTGCTTTCCAGAAAGAAAGCCATTAACCCTTCGATCGCCAAGGGCACCCCGAAAATATCGCCTACATAATGAGAATAGTAGGCCCAGTTAGTGCCAAATTGAAACTCCAGAGTCAGTCCAGTGGTAACACCCAAGGCAAAGTTAATGCCAAACAGCTTTCCCCAGAAGCGTGTCATATCTTTGTACACCGACTTTTGCGTCAAGACATAAGCCGACTCCATAATTGCCAGAATAAAGGACAAACCCAACGTGAGCGGAACAAATATGAAATGAAACAAAGCCGTTAATGCGAATTGCAACCGGGCAACTTCAACGGCAGACAGATCAATCATGTGGCCTCCTTAAGGGTTGTGTTTGTGGCTCAGAGGTATCGAAGTAAATATCAGCCGGCAAATGCTGTTGCTCTAGGGAAGGAAAAAAAATCAGCCGGATGGCAATGATGACTAGCACCTTGATCAGAACGATCAAGACGATATGTTTGCGCAGCGATAGATCCGTTAGTTTCATGGCAGCGACTGTTCCTGTGTAACCGGTTTAGCGCGTTCTGGCAAACTGACTATGCCACACCCTACTAACCATTATAAAGCCTGAATGTGTATACCACTCCAGATACCCGCTCTGAGCCAATCCAGTGGCGATTACGGCAATAGTATTCACCGTTCGATCAAAGTACCATCTTTCGTTGATCGAAATATATCGTCCCATTCTTAAGCGAGCTTATGAGAGGAGCTATCCGTGCAATTCACCGAACTTCTGAACAACTGCCAGCCTAAAGACGGAGCTGTGTCGTTAACCGTACCCCCTACCTGGATGCAGGGCCGAAGCGTATTCGGGGGGCTTCAGACCGTTATTGCGTTAAGCGCCATGCGGGGCTTGGTGCCTGAGGTTCCCTTACGCTCACTACAGACGACATTTATTCAGCCGGGAGACGACAATACGCTTACCGCCAAAGCAACAATACTGCGCTCGGGCAAAAGTGCTATTCATGTCGAATCACGATTAATGAATGGCAATAAGATTGTGGCGATCGTCATCGGGGTATTCGGCAGTGCAAGGGACTCTGTAGTCAGGCTGGCTCCGGAAAAACCGCCTGTCCCATCTGATAACTCCAAACAGGTGCCCTACGTTGAAGGTCTGACACCTTCTTTTCTTCAGCACTTCGAAGGCCGTTGGGTTAAGGGAGGCTTTCCTTTCAGCGGTGCAGCGGAACCTGAAAACGTGATTGAACTAAGCATGCCGACAGAACCAAGCTCCACTGAATTCCATATCATCGCGTTAGCGGATTATGTACCTCCGATCGCCCTTTCGTATATGAAAAGGTTTGCTGCCGGAAGTTCCATGACCTGGATGCTGGAATTTCTTACCGATAAAGTAGACGGATTGCCCATGCAGGGATGGCGTGTGGACAGCACCATGTTAGCGGCAGCGGACGGCTACACCAGCCAGTCAGTGACGCTGTGGGGCCCCGACGATCAACCGGTTGCGTTTAGCAAACAAAGCATGGTGGTTTTCGGTTAGGCAGATCGACAATAAAAAAAGCCCCGATAAATCGGGGCTTTTTTTATCTCAGGTTCAACAGTGAGACCTACAGATCTTTCATCGCAGCAATCATTTCCTGAAGTACCAGTTTCGCATCACCATGCACCATCAGGCTGTTTTCATTGATGAACAAGGCGTTGGGAATACCGGCAAATCCGGGAGACAATCCACGCTTGACCACTATCACTGTTTTTGCATTCTGCACTTCCAGAATCGGCATACCGAAGATAGGCGATTCCGGATCTTTTGACGCCGCCGGGTTGGTAACGTCATTCGCTCCCAGCACAATGGCCACATCCGTCTGCGTGAACTCGGGATTGATAACATCCATTTCCACCAACTGGTCGTAGGGCACTTCAGCCTCGGCCAACAGTACGTTCATATGTCCAGGCATACGACCCGCAACCGGGTGAATAGCATATTTAACATCAATACCACGATCCTGCAGCATCGAAGCCAACTCACGGGTTGCATGCTGAGCCTGTGCAACCGCCAAACCATAACCGGGAACGAATACAACACGGCTGGCAGAGTCGAGCAGCATCGCGACTTCATCCGCACTGGTGGTTTTCACTTTACCATCATAGAACGCGTCATTTTCATCACGGCTGATACCGGCTTTAGCCGCCATAGAGCCGCCGAACAGGACGTTGGTCAGCGAGCGATTCATCGCTTTACACATGATGGTTGTCAGGATCAGCCCGGACGCACCCACCAATGACCCAGTTATGATGAGCCCGTTGTTTCCCAGAACAAATCCAGTGGCTGAACCTGCCAAACCGGAATAGGAGTTCAGCAACGCGATTACCACCGGCATGTCCGCGCCGCCAATGGGAATAACCAGCGCAACACCCAGCAACAGACAGATCAGAATCATAACGATCAGCAGATCGCCCTGCTCAAGAGGGTTAGAAGCCACAAAATAGGCGGAACCCGCGATCAGCAGCACAAAACACACTTTGACAATGGCCTTGAACATACCGATTGAGGCGGGGTCACCCAGCTTGCCCATCAGCTTGCCCACGGCCACGAAGCTACCGGTCAGTGTCACTGCGCCGATCAGGATGCTCAGAATGAGCGCGATGCCCCACATCATAGTTGGCTCAGGAAAAGCGCTTTCAGCAGCCGCCGCAAGCTCATAGCCCCGGCTCATTTCCAGATAGTTTGCAGAAGCGACCAGTAATGACGCGGCGCCGCCAAATCCGTTTAATGCCGCCACCATTTCCGGCATGGACGTCATCTGAATACGCTTAGCCAGGAAAATACCGATACCGGCACCCACCACGATACCCAGGATAATATAACCGTAACTGACTACCTGAAATTCCAGCAAGGCTGCAACCACAGCCACCAACATTCCCGCAGCAGACAATTGGTTCCCGCGAACCGCTGTCTTGGGGGTGGTCATACCTTTAATACCAAAAATAAACAGTACCGCTGCAACGAGGTACCCGAAATTAATTAAAACGTGCATGAGTCTTCCTTCTACTTACTTTTCTTTTTGAACATATTGAGCATGCGATCGGTAACCATAAAGCCACCAAAAATGTTGATACAAGCCAACACTATCGCGAGCACACCAAGAAAGGTTGAAAGACCCGTGGCTTGTTCGCCACCCCCGGAACTAATAATGGCACCAACCACAACGATACCCGAGATGGCGTTGGTTCCGCTCATCAATGGGGTATGCAATGTAGGCGGAACCTTGTTGATGATTTCCACACCGACAAATATGGCCAACACAAATATTGTGAAGGTCAGGATTAACATTTCCATCAGCTTGACTCCTTCTCAATGAGTTCACGCAAGCCCGCATGCTTGATTTCGCCACCTTCGGTAATCAGTGTGGCGGACACAATTTCATCTTCCATATTCAGGGTCAACTCGCCTTCTTTGGCCATGTTGAGCAGGAATGTGGTGATGTTTTTTGTATAGAGCTGGGAGGCATGAACAGGAACGCGGGAGGGATGATCGATATAGCCGATGATAGTGACGCCATCGACAAACGTTTTTTCGTTTTTGACAGTGCCTTCAACGTTTCCGCCACGTTCGGCTGCCAGATCGACAATGACCGAGCCGTGTTTCATTTTTTTAACCATATCAGCGGTGATCAGTACCGGTGAAGCTTTGCCGGGTATCGCTGCGGTGGTAATCACCAGGTCAGATTGAGCGACCTTCTCGGCCATTTGCTCACGCTGGGCGCGATAAAATTCCTCTGACTGCTGCTTGGCATAGCCGCCTGCAGTAGTACCTTCTTCCTGAGGCAGATCAAACTCCACGAATTTTGCACCCAGACTTTCCACCTGCTCACGGACTTCCACGCGGGTATCATAGGCTTCCACCACCGCACCCAGGCGTCGCGCCGTTGAAACCGCCATTAAGCCGGCAACGCCCGCACCCACAATAAAAACTTTAGCAGGGTGAATGGTTCCGGCAGCGGTCATTAACATAGGAAAGTATTGCGGTAACGCCATAGCGCCCGCCAGTACAGAGCGGTAGCCCGAAATAGCCGCCATTGAACTCAACACATCCATACTTTGGGCCCGCGTAATGCGGGGTATGAATTCCAGTGCAAAGCACCTTACCTTGCGCTCAGCAAGCTGCTTGATCAACGCTTGGTTGAACCAGCCGTCAAGCATACAAACCAATGTGGTACCTTCCTTAATCAAAGTCGTTTCATCATCAATCAGATGGCGTACTTTCAATATAAGATCGGCTTGTTCGTACAAGGATTTGGCGTCTGGAGCGATAGTCGCACCGGCTGCACTATATGCCTCATCGTCATAGTGTGAAGCTTCACCAGCTCCACTTTGAACCACCACTTTAAACCCGGCACCGGTCAGAACCTGAATTCCGGGCGGAATAACCGCAACACGATTTTCCCCAGGAACTATTTCCTTAGGTATACCAACTAACATACCTGAACTCCAAAACCTTATGAAATTTATAGCGTTTTTTATAAATCAATAATATTGCGGGCGCCCCAAATCTTGCCATTCCGGGGCCGCAATTTTGAGAGGTGTTAACCTATCGTGAGTTAAGAGATATGACAAGCCCTATTTTGTGTCCAATAGGTAGCATATTCCAACAGCGGAACCTGCGGTATCGCCGACCTGCATCCGAACATCGGTCGCTTTGTCCAAAAAACCCTGGAGTTGGCCATTTAATACCGCTACCACTGGGGGACAGCGGGTATGTCAGGCAACAAGACTAACCCCCATTACCTGCCATTTCTTTTTAGCCGGCTGCGAACTGAAACATATAGGAAAGATGCGCCACCACACTGATTGATTCGCTGATCCGCTTCTTGCTACGATGCCCCACATAACCAGCCATTGTGATCGGTATAATATGAATGATAGAAAGTGGACCTCACAGGATATCCCTTCACAAACGGGGAAACGAATACTGATTACCGGCGCAAATAGCGGAATCGGATTTGAATCAGCTCGCGTCATGGCCGGGCTGGGTGCGCAAGTCATTCTTGCCTGTCGAAACGAGGCAAAAGCCGTTAGCGCCATGGCGAAGATACGCAATCAGTTTCCCAAAGCGCAATTGCATTTTCTGCCACTGGATCTGGGGTCGCTGGATTCGGTGCATATGATGGCCAACATGTTCTCGGAACAATACGACAGCTTGGATGTTCTGCTCAATAATGCGGGCGTGATGTGGCTACCACAGGGAATGACGGAAGACGGCTTTGAGAGTCAAATAGGTATCAACCATTTGGGGCATTTCGCATTAACCGGCCTGCTAATGCCTGCATTGCTGAACCGGGCAGGCTCAAGAGTCGTTACGGTCAGCAGCATCGCCCACCGCTCCGGCAATCTGGATTTTGAAGATCTATTTTTTGAACGCCGGCGTTACGGTAAGCAGGATGCTTACGGGCAAAGCAAGCTGGCTAACCTGGTGTTTGCCCGGGAGCTGGAACGGAAGCTGAATGCATCCGGCGCACAAACCATGTCGGTCGCCGTGCATCCCGGCGTAACCAGCACTAATCTGGCCACGCCAGGGCTGCAACAAAGTGGATCGGTGTTGCTTGCGAAACTGGTTAAAATGGTCACGCCCCTGGTAACACAATCTGCAACCAAAGGCGCTTTACCATCACTGTATGCAGCTACTTCAAATGAGATAGAGGGCGGTGAATATATCGGGCCGGATCGGTTCTATGGTACGTTTGGTTATCCGACAGCAGCAACGTCAACCCGGCGCTCCAACAACCCGGATATCGCCCGTAAACTTTGGCAGGTATCTGAAAAGCTTACGGGGGTTCAGTATCCGCTTTCCGCTACGACTTAATACAACGCGCGGTTTTTTTCATCCACCTGTCCGTTCAAAGTCCAATAATCGTAAAGATACCCCAGCAGAAACAAACCACCGGTGAGTAACCAAATCAACCCGGTGAACCACTTACCCAAATAAAATCGGTGGATACCAAACATACCGAGAAAGGTCAGGAGGATCCAGGCCACCGTGTAATCCAGTCGACCTTCCTGGTATTTTCTGCCCGCTTCCCTATCCATTGATGGAATCAAGAATAAATCAATAATCCAGCCCACAAACAACAGCCCGGCAGTGAAAAACCATATTGTTCCGGTAATCGGCTTTCCATAATAGAAACGATGCGCCCCCAGGAAACCAAAAATCCACAAAATATAGCCAACCAGCTTTGAATGCGTATCGTTTCCCATAATGATCCTCTGAAGTGGGTCAGGTCTAAGTTTGGACACACAGTACGAGACTTTAAGCACAGTGTCTATGCTCAGTGGTGCAGAGGATGTAGTTCACAAATCAACCTGAGCCTCATTGCCAATGATCCCGCGCTTATAGTAGATTGTCATCAGACTTTATAAGTGACTGAACTTCTTTCTGCCGTAAATCAAGGAATAGCAATCAACATGATATGCAAAGAATTCAAATGCATTTTTGTTCATGTACCCAAAGCCGCCGGAATGAGCGTGGAGCACTATTTTCTTAATCTGTTGGGAATGACCTGGGAGACCCGCGCGCCACTTCTGCTACGGCCAAACGATGACCCGAGCAAAGGTCCCGCCCGGTTAGCTCACCTCTATGCAGAAGAGTATGTGAAATTCGGGTATATCAGTCAGGAGCAGTTTAACGAATATTACAAATTTTCTTTTGTTAGAAACCCCTGGGCCCGTATCGTCTCAGAATACAAGTTCAGACATCATAATATTAGATTTACCTTCAGCGATTTTATTAAGCATCACTTACCCGAACCCGGAATGGACGATGCTTATCGTCATATCGTGCCGCAATACAACTTTACGCACTCACCGGACGGCCAGTGCCTGGTTGACTACATCGGCAAGTTTGAGAGCCTGCAAAACGATTTTGACGTGGTCGCCAAACAACTGGGTTTCGCGGATTCAACCTTACCTCACATCAACGACACAAAGAAAAACGCTCAATACGGCCTTAATTGGAAACTGCGCAAATGGCTTATGTCTTTTCAGCAAAAAGAGCATAAAAACTATCGTGATTATTATAACGATGAGCTAAAAAAAATCGTTTCAAAGCTTTATGAGCAGGATATCGACACCTACAAATATCAATTTGATTGAATTCTTTAGTGCCTGTGAATCAGATGAAGTGCATCCAGCCGCATCGACATTAAACTACTGATTGTTTTCAGGAGGACTCAGTTCGGCCGATCTGCGCCGCATCGGTAACAGCACACGAAACACGCTGCCTACACCATGCTCGCTTTCCACTTCGATCCTGCCGCCGAGTACAGACACCAATCTAGAGGTAATGGCTAAACCCAACCCGGTGCCTTCGATATTTTTTTCCCGAGCTTCATTGGTGCGCACAAATTCATTAAACAGCTTTTCCTGGTCCTTCGCCGTGATACCTATTCCCGTATCCGTCACCTGTAAAGTCAAGGTCTGCCCCCAGGACACCTCGAAGGTCACTTTAACACTGACAGAAATGCTGCCTTTGCGCGTGTATTTCACAGCATTGGACACCAGGTTATTTAAAATCCTGAGCAATACATTCTTGTCAGTCACCATCGGTATTGGGGTTACAGGCAAGCTCACTTTGAATTTTAAATTCTTGGCTTTGGCCCAGGGTGCTAAAGCCTGCAACTGTAAATCCAATAGTTGCCTTACATCCAACGGCTCAAGATTCACATTCATGTGGCCGGACTCGACCTTGGACAAATCCAGTATGTCATTAATCAAAGACAGTAAATGGTGTGCATTGCGGAGCACGGTTTCCAATCCATCCTGCTCGCGCTCACCTAAAGTCACATTGCTGCTTTTCAATACCCGTTCTGAAAAACCAATAATAGAATTGAGCGGGGTCCGCAGTTCGTGGGACATACTAGCCAAGAATTCGGACTTGTACCGATTCGCTTTTTCCAACTGTTGGATCAGCCTGTGCCGTTCTGTTATATCAGTGACCGAGACCAGAACTTCGCCCTGCTCTTCGTAACGCAGGGGTTGTAATGCCACATCCAATACCAGTATCGACCCGTCCCGGGTTAGCCCTTTGATATCGGACCGGCTTCCCAGACGTTTGGGTCCTGCGTTCAACAAATATTTCTGTACATGATCGCGATGCCGACCATGGGCTTCCGGTGGAATCAAAATGTTAACCGGTTTCCCCATGAGTTCTTCCGCGGCATAACCAAACATGTCGGACAGGCTGCGATTCACCAGGCTTATTTTCTGACTGCGATCCACCAGCATCAGGCCACTGGGTGCAGAATCAAATAGCAGAGTAAAACGACGCTCGGAATCCAGACGGTCAGTTATGTCATTACAAATCACCACCATGAACTCGGTTATACCGTTGACATTTTTAATAGGAACCTGATGGATATTGAAGTAACGTAGCCCCTCCAGCGTTTCCACTTCCAGCTTGCTGATAAAACTTGCGCTGAATTCGCTGCCGGTCAATCTCACCTGGCTATTAAATTGTTGTTGGAAGCGATCAAACAAAGCCATTGCTGAGTGATCGTTCGTCTCGAACAAACGTCGGGCGTGGTGATTTAATCTCACCACTTCACCGCCTATGACCTTCTTCACGAAAAGTACATTAGGCAAGCTATCGATAATGGCGTCCGCAAAGTTTTTCTGTGTTTCCAATTCGTACTTAGCCGATATCAATTCCTTGTTTCTTTGTTCAGCAATGGCTTCCACCCGATGCTTCATATGGCGCATGGACAACAGAACATAAAACAGCAACACATCAATAATGATTCCACCGAGCACAACAAATTTGGGTATTTCACGACCATCAATTGACTGGGTGAACTCGGACCCGGGCGTAAAATATAAGGTCCAGGGTTGGCCATTGAACATAAAGGTGTTTCTCCACCTCAGAGCCCCTGACTCTTCAACGCGGCGGACATCATGTACACGGTTGCTGTCGAAAAGCAGGTTCTCGCGATCGCTGTTCTCACCATCGTAGATCTCAAAATCGATAGAATAAGCTTCCCCTTTGGTTATCCCCAGCATCAGGTCTCCGGTCCGGAAAGGCGAATAGACCCACCCCGAGAAGCTGGCTTCCCGCTCGGATTTGGTTGATGGTGGTGGGCTGGTGGAATAAACAGGTAAATAGATGAGGAATCCACTTTGCGTGTCTTCCTCTGTCTCCTGTACCAGGGTGATTTTTCCGGTGGTTGCCAACTCGCCGCTGCTGCGCGCACGCGCCATGGCCTTACGCCGCAATAGATTGGTGTACATGTCATACCCGAACGCACGCCGGTTACGCCAATCAAATGGCTCAAGATAAACAATGCTGGTGTAAAAATCCCGCTCACCTAACGGCCGAATATCGTATTCAGGAAACCCCTGGGCGCGCACACTTTCAATGTGAGCTTGTTTCTGCTGCGGGCTAATCGGCACGCTCAAACCCACTCCCTGGATACCGGGCCAGAAACGGTTTAATTCCAGGTTGCGCACATAGGTTGAAAATTGTTCACGGGTGGGAGGGTCGGTGGCGTAATAGAAAGCCGCAGCATTACGCAACACTTGATTATAGACTTCAAGATGGCTCTCGATTTCTCGTTGCAGCTGCTGGGCGCTGTAGTTGAAGCGATCGCGTATGCGCTGTTCGATCAAGTGGGTGGATATCACAAAAGCACCCACAGTCAGCGACAGCGATATGAATAAAATTACCCAAACCGCATAGCCGCTGTGAACCACATCAGCGACAAGATACCAGCGAAACTGCCTGTCCTTGCTCATCCTTTAGCACATTATCCCTTTTGTAGTCGTCCGACAAAGCCAGCATACTCAGGTGCGGACCTGAAATCAGCTTAGTCAATATTACCCATTAAGGATAGCAGCCGGACGCTAAAAACGGACATCCCCACCCATAATTACGCGGATCGAGCGAATTTCGCAATTCCTACAAGGCGCCAACTAGTGGTGATGACCACCAACACCATGAGCATGCCCATGGGCTTTTTCTTCTTCGGTCGCATCACGTAGCTCTACGATTTCAATATCAAAGGTCAACACCTTGCCCGCCAAAGGATGATTGAGATCGCAATCCACATTGAATTTACCGACCTTCACCACGGTCACCTGCCGTTGGCCTTTCTCGGTTTCCACCCACGCTACCATTCCGGGCTTCCATTTTTTGGCTCCACGCAGATGCTTGACCGGGATGCGCTGCATTGAGTCCGCTTTACGCAAACCATAACCGTCTACCGGTTCTACTGTCACACTAAAGATATCCCCTGCTTCGTGTGCCTCCATCGCTTTTTCCAGCCCGGGAATAATATTGTTGTGACCGTGCAGATACGCCATCGGATCACTACCGATGGTGGTTTCGATCTGTTCGCCTTGTTCATCTTTTAATGTGTAATGGAATTGAACCACCGAGTTCTTACTGATGGGCATAGGGTTACCTTTTCGTTAAAATATCGAGCTACTGGTTATGCTGGATAGCCCACTCAGCCGTTTCGTCATCACCCAGTTTTTCGGTGAGGTACGGCAGGCCCTGCTCCAGATCCGCTTTTAGCGTCCAGGGTGGGTTAATCACAAACATGCCACTTCCATACATTCCGTGCCCTTGAGGCGGAGAATTTACCCGAAGCTGAACATCAAGCCAATTGTCACAGGGCAACTTTTTCAATTGATCAGAATAGCGCTGAGCCGGCAGTGAGTTTATCAGCGGGTACCAAACCAAATAGGTTCCGCTGGCAAAACGATTCAGGCTTTCCTTCAGACAACCCGGAACCCGCTGGTAATCCGTCTTCATTTCGTATGACGGATCAACGAGCACAATGCCGCGGCGAGTGACCGGGGGCAACAAACCTTTTAGCAATTGGAAACCGTCCCCATCCATCACCTTCACCCGCCGATCACGACAAAAATGCTGCTCCAGCTTTGCCCTGTCCGAAGAATGCATTTCAATTAAGCGCAACCGGTCATCCGACCGCATCAGCGCCGCAGCCACCACCGGAGAGCCCGGATAGCTGTGGAGTTTGGGGGGTTTGACTTTATTGAAGGAAGACACCAAGGTCAGATAATCAGACAACACCGCCGGGGCTTTGGCGTCATTCCAGATACGGGCAATACCGGAATCGGATTCGGCAGTTTTACGGGCGTACGCATCCATCAATGAATATTGCCCGGCCCCCGCATGGGTATCCATGTAAAAAAACGGCTTATCTTTACGCTTCAGGTATTCCAGGCACAACACCAGAACCCAATGCTTTAATACATCGCCCTGATTTCCTGCGTGATAGGCATGACGGTAGCTTAGCATTGAGTCTTCGCATCCAGCTTTAGTAATGACAGGTCTATTTGGTTTTGCAGCATTGGGGGGCACCAAAAGTGAGTACCGGAGATGGGCTGGGAGAAACGAAACAGGGCATCGGTAATACCGTCGTCCATCCCGACCATCCGCTTCATAACACGATCGAATGCTTGCAAACTATGTCCAAAGCCAAGAAACACCAGACCTTCCTGGGCATCTTTACTCCAGGGCATGGAGCGACGCAGCATAAAGGCCTCGGGAGAAAAGTTTTCCGGGGCGGAACGCTTAACGTGGGCAGACTCAGGAGCTTCATCAAACTCTTCATTATCTGACATTCTACGCCCCATAATATTGTCCTGTTCAGACTGTGGCAAAGCCTTGAAATGCGTCAGGTTATGGAGCCACTGCTGCACTGAGGCGAAGCTGGACCCCTTGAGGCCCGCTGTATCATTGTCGACAAAAGCCGCACGATGGGCGTTTTCACCTTCCGGGTTTTCAGACCCGTCAATGTACCCCGATAAATCCCGGCAATCACGATAACGAAAGCAGTCCATAACCGTGCCAAGTTCAAAACCGCACTCTAGACCCTGCTTATATTGCCGGGTCTTCTCCACTACCTCACCCCGTTCTTCTGCCCGTAACCACACCCACAGCGAACCCGGAGTAGCAGGAACTTCGATAGCCGCTCCCGAGTAGGTCGACGCCATTTGCATGCCTTTTATACTGCAACCAACACTCTCTAGCAGGGGGTAGCCAAGACCCACTACAGCCGAGCGGCCGTCTGCCGCCTGCTGCAGATAGGCCAACGCACGTGCAAGATCTCCAGCGGGAAGCTGATCGAATATCAAATGCCGGGCATGAGCGGGTATAGGCTCCAGAATACCGGGTTGCGCTGGTGTCATAGCAATTCAATCCTGCCGCAAATTCACGTCCGGCTTTATATCACATCTTGGACACGAATTAACAATCCCGGCCCGCCAGCGGATTTTATTGGTCCAATTGGGATAAATCCCGAACACCACCACGATCAGCACTGGTTGCAAGAGCCGCATAGGCCTTCAGGGCAGTACTGACTTTACGTTGCCGCGGATGCTCGGGCTTCCAACCAGCTTTGCCCTTATCGTTCATATTGTGGCGACGGTGAGACAATTCTTCCGTACTGAGCACTACATCAATGGCGCGATTGGGGATATCAATGCGGATGAGGTCACCGGATTCCACCAAAGCAATGGCCCCACCGGCAGCCGCTTCCGGTGACACGTGACCAATCGATAGACCGGAAGTGCCGCCTGAAAAACGGCCATCGGTCAGTAATGCACACTCTTTGCCCAAGCCTTTCGATTTCAAATAGCTGGTGGGATACAACATCTCCTGCATACCCGGGCCCCCTTTCGGCCCTTCGTAGCGGATAATAACCACTTCCCCGGACTGGACTTCATCTGACAGTATGCCTTTTACAGCAGCGTCCTGGCTCTCGTAAATTCGGGCCGGCCCTTCAAATACCAATATACTTTCATCGACGCCTGCGGTTTTTACCACGCAACCATCCTCCGCGATATTACCGTACAGCACGGCTAAGCCGCCTTCTTTGGAATACGCGTGTTCCAGTGAACGGATGCAGCCATTTTCACGATCCATGTCCAGACTATCCCAACGGCAGTCCTGGCTAAACGCCTCTTGAGTCGGAATACCGGCGGGCCCCGCTTTGAAAAAGCGCTGTACCGCCTCATCGTCGGTCTGCATCAGATCCCACTGAGCCAACGCTTCTTCCATGGTGGCACTGTGCACAGTGGACACGTCTGTATTCAGCAGCCCGGCTCGATTCAGCTCACCCAGGATGCTCATGATGCCACCCGCACGGTGCACATCCTCAATGTGGTATTGCGGCGTATTCGGCGCCACTTTGCATAGCTGTGGAACATGGCGAGATAAACGATCGATATCGCTCATGCCGAAGTCCACATTGCCTTCCTGTGCAGCCGCCATCAGGTGCAGAATGGTGTTAGTGGAACCGCCCATGGCGATGTCCAGTGTCACGGCATTTTCGAATGCTTTTACATTGGCAATGGAGCGCGGCAACACGCTGTCATCATCTTGTTCATAGTAACGACGGGTAATATCGACGATACGACGACCAGCTTCCAGAAACAGGCGCTCACGGTCCTTGTGAGTCGCCAACGTGGTACCGTTACCTGGCAGTGACAACCCCAACGCTTCCGTAAGACAATTCATCGAGTTCGCGGTGAACATGCCGGAGCAGGAACCACAGGTAGGGCAAGCACTGCGCTCGTACATATCCGCTTGCTCGTCGGTAATATTAGGGTCCGCAGCGGCAACCATGGCATCCACCAGGTCGAGTTTTATTACCTTGTCTGCCAGCTTGGTTTTACCTGCTTCCATCGGGCCACCGGAGACAAAGATAACCGGAATATTCAGGCGTAGGGCCGCCATCAGCATTCCCGGGGTAATTTTGTCGCAATTGGATATACAGACCAGCGCATCTGCACAATGGGCATTCGCCATATACTCAACTGAGTCGGCTATGATTTCACGGGAGGGCAGACTGTAAAGCATGCCATCATGCCCCATCGCAATACCATCATCCACCGCTATGGTATTGAATTCCTTGGCAACGCCGCCGGCCTTTTCGATTTCCCGGCACACCAGCTGGCCCAGATCCTTAAGATGTACATGCCCCGGGACAAACTGGGTAAAAGAATTGGATACCGCGATAATCGGTTTGCTGAAGTCACCGTCCTTCATTCCTGTTGCCCGCCACAAAGCGCGAGCCCCGGCCATGTTACGGCCTTCAGTGGAAGTTTTTGAACGATACGCAGGCATGTAAGACTCCTCGAATGCGATTAGGGAACTGAATGAATATAAGCCGTTAGAATACCAGGAATAGAACCCACGAGACAGCACAGTAAGCGCTGCCTGGTTACTCGTGGAGTAGTCGTCTCAGAGATTGATGCACGATCGGGGCAAATCCGGTCGATCGGGGGATTTACGGTTTAAGGTCTGCCTTCATTAGGCGCGACAAGGTTTGCAACTGGCTGTCCGGGCTGGCTGAAAACTTCTGGATAACCCCAACCCGGTCCATTTTGGAACGGTTTTGGCTCAATTTGGCCTTGCCTTCCATAGACGTGATCTTAATTCTGAAAAACACAATCTGCTTCATCAGCGTTCTGACCCTGAACTCATCCAGCTGGTCCAGCGACCAGCTGCCGGCATAACGGGCTTCATTAGCCTGACTGAGTCTCTCCAGCAAGGCGAAGGATTCCGATTCCGTTTTTATGAGCTCTGCTTTTCCTGAAACCTGCAAGGTAATGTAATTCCAGGTGGGCACTCCATCCGGCTGGCTGTACCATGTTGGTGATACATAGCCGTGCGGACCATCAAAAATCACCAACAAATCCTCAACCATTAACAAGGTTTGCCATTGCCCGTTAGCCCGGGCCATATGACCAAGCAACTCCCCTTTCTCCCGGTCCAGGTAAAATGGCATGTCGTTAATCTCCAATTTCCCGCGACGGCTGGTCACCAGCTTGCCGAAGCTCCAATCCTCAATCCATTGATAGAGTACTTCCGGGTCAGTTACGAGAAAAGGTTCGGGTATATGCATTATTAATATGCCTTATTGTTCACGCGATTGACTGGTTACTATCCAGCCCTTTTATCAATACTAGGTGCAACCAACCGATCAAACAAATCAATAACAAAGCCAGTGCAACCAGATTGAGTCCGTTCCAGCCAAGCGTCGCCATCAAAAGGCCTGCCGACAAGGAGGCAGCCCCCTGAAACCCGAAAATAATAAAATCATTCCCTGCCTGGGCCTGATAGCGCTCCGCTCCGGGATAGGCCGTTGCCACCAGCTGTGTTCCCGCCAGAAATAGTCCGTTCCAGCCTAACCCCAGCAATACCAGCGCCACCATGTAGTGCAGATAGGTCACCCCCTGCAAAGCCAGAACGACGGCCATCAGGTTACAGATCAGACCGAACAATGCGACCTTTGGGGCACCCCACTTTTGCATCAGTACTCCCACGAACAGTGAGGGCAGAAACATAGCCGCTATATGCCACTGAATCACATTGGCCGTATCACCCATCGCGATACCCTGGTGGTGATGCATACTGATCGGGGTGGCCGTCATCACCAGGCTCATCACCGTGTAAGCTGTGGTGCCACATAGTACGCCGAGGGCATAGCGAGAAGTCCACAGCGAGCTGAACTTGACGCGGTTTTTAAATGTTTGTTCTTGCGGTTTGATCTGAGGCCGATAGAGCATCAAACCACCTGCGGCGAGTAAAGCCAGGCCAGCCAATGCCAAATAGGAACCCGCATAAAGGATGTCAGGAACCAGGTGCTGAGTGAACACCCCCAATCGGGGCCCTACCATTGCGGCACCAATGCCGGCAAACAAAATCAATCCGACTGCAAGACTGGTTTTTGCCGCTGGCACATTTTCCGTTGCTGCGAAACGGAATTGTTGCACAAACGCCAAAGTACAACCTAGTAGAGTCATCCCCGCACAATACAAAACAAAAGAACGCACATAGAGAGAAGCAACACAACTCAGGCAACCGAACACGCTGATCAGAACCGCTGCCAAAAATCCAACACGGCGACCATACCGATTCGCGATTTTAGCAGCCGGGATTGTGGATACCGCGGTACCCGCAACCAACATCCCCATTCCGAAGGTGGCAAGACTCTCGGAAGGGGCCAGCGTACTGCCGACAAATCCATTTAACAGCACCATCATGGGAGCAATACTACCCAGTGTTATATGAGCCCAGATCAGGATCAGGAGATTGCGGATATTCATGACTGTGTGCGCCGAAAAAGAATTCGACTTTACACGCGCTGATAGGTGGGGGGCAAGAACAAGTAGCGATAGACAAAGTACTTCGAAAACGTTTCAAATCGACCAAAAAGCCGGAGCAACCATACGCTGGTTTTAACTCCGGCTTTGCAAACGCATTCCAGGATGGAATGTTGGACTGATTTCAATCGGTGCTTGCCACGCATTTTTACTGTCGATACGACCGTGCTTACGTTATCTGGGCGACATCCGGATAGAGCCATCCAGGCGAACGACTTCACCATTAAAGAAACCGTTTTCGACCATCTGACATGCCATCTGACCGTATTCGGAAGGGTTACCCAGGCGTTTCGGAAACTGGGTCATTTCGATTAATGGCAACTTAACGGTATCCGGCGCGGCATTCATCAAAGGGGTATTAAAAATACCCGGAGCAATAACGTTCACACGAATCCCGTAGGTAGAAAGATCCCGTGCGATGGGCAACGTCATACCGACAACCCCGCCTTTTGATGCGGAATACGCAACCTGTCCCACCTGACCATCGAAGGCGGCGACAGAAGCGGTATTAATAATAACGCCGCGCTCTCCGTCTTCGGTAACCGGCTCATTTTTAGCCATGGCTTCAGCCGCCAAGCGGGTTACGTTAAACGTACCAACCAGATTAACCGCAATCACTTTCTGAAAAATATCCAGGGAATGGGGCCCCTTACTGCCATACGTCTTCATGGCGGAACCAATACCTGCACAATTCACGGTTACATGCAGGCCACCCTGATTTTCCATAATGCGCTGAATAGCACCTTGTACCGACGCTTCATCAGCCACATTCACTTTCTCGAAAAAACACTTATCTCCCAGCTCAGCAGCCACATTATCGCCCAGCTCTTCGTTCAAATCGAAAATGACTACCGTCGCGCCTTTCGCCAAAAACGCTTCTGTTGTGGCGCGACCCAAACCGGACGCTCCGCCCGTGACAATGGCCACTTTATCTTGCAAGTCCATGAAATATCCTCTTCGGTGTATAGAGCAGATTAACCAACTCTAAGTATCAATATGACTATAGGGTCAGCAGTATATCAGGGCAGCCAATGCAGATTACTGGCTAAATCTGCCACATTGTTAGCGTTTTAAGTCAGACTTCGTTACAAGCGGAAGCAGTCGGGTAAAAGTGAGGTAATATCGCCTAAATTCAATAAGATTCGGCAATTCCGGAACTTTTTTGTCCGGTTATTGAGCTGATATACTGGACCGTCAACGGGCGGGCCGATAACACCACGCCAACAAACAAGGAAAAGCCAATGAAAGCTGTGCATTGTAAAGAGTTTGGGCCACCAGAGAAGCTGGTTGTTGAAGATGTCCCCGCCCCGACACCGGGCGCAAACGATGTGCTAATCGACGTAAAAGCCGCCGGCATCAATTTCCCTGACACCCTGATCATTGAAAATAAATATCAATTCAAGCCGCCTCTCCCTTTCATACCGGGTACCGAGGTGTCCGGCACGGTGGCGGCCGTGGGCGACCAGGTTAAACACGTTAAACCCGGAGACCAGGTGATGGGCTTTGCCTTTGTCGGTGGTTATGCAGAACAACTCAGTGTTCCCGCCGCCAGCTGCTTTCCAATGCCGGAAACATTCAGCTACGAGCAAGCCGCCGCATTCACCATGATTTACGGCACCTCTTATTACGCCCTGAAACAACGCGGCAACCTGCAATCCGGAGAAACACTACTGGTGCTCGGAGCTTCCGGCGGTGTGGGCATGGCTGCAGTGGAGCTTGGTAAATTAATGGGAGCAACCGTGATCGCAGCGGGTGGCAACCTGGAGAAGCTCGCTGTCTGCAAAGAGCGTGGTGCAGATCACGTGGTCAATTACAACGACGCTGACTGGAAAGATCAGGTAAAAGCTTTAACTTCGGGCAACGGCGCAGACGTCATTTACGATGCGGTGGGGGGCGACTACACCAAAACTGCATTGCGCTGCATTAACTGGGGTGGCCGCTTATTGGTGGTCGGCTTCGCCAGCGGTGACATTCCCCAACTTGCGGCCAATCTGACATTATTAAAGAGCAGCTCAATTGTCGGCGTATTCTGGGGCGCTTCATTGACCAAAGAAGCACAGGCGAATCAAGACAATTTCAAACAACTTTATCAATGGTCCATGGAAGGTAAAATTCAGCCCTACGTTTGCGCCAGCTATCCTCTGGACCAAGTAGCAGACGCAATGAACCTGCTGTTGCAACGGAAAGCGATCGGAAAAGTCGTCCTCACTACCGGTGAGACCCAATAATCTCAACCCATCGCGAGAAGTATCATGTGGTTTATTATTCGATTTATCCTGGCGCTTTATATTCAGAAAACCAAGCCGACTAAATCTTTGCTGGATTGGGTACACTCAAACCATCGGGTTATGCCCTGGGATCTGGATGCCAACATCCACATGAACAACGTTAAATACCTCAAGTATCTGGAACGGGGGCGCGTGGAACAAATGATCCATACGCCCTGGCTGCAGACTATGCATGCACGACGAGTCAAAGCGCTGATCGCGAATACTGAAATCAGCTATATAAAAGAGATGCGACCCATGCAGCATTTTACGGTTGAAACCCGTATCAATGGCTGGGATGACCGCTACGTTTATATCGAGCAACTCTTCACACACGACGGCACTATTTTCACCGCAGCTCTGGTTCGTATGGCGTTGGTGAGTATGCGTACGGGTAAACGGGTGACGCCCACCACTGAATTAGGCGATGCGTTTCCGGATTTGGCGCCGCCTGATTTGCCCGCCAGTGTGACGCTTCTTAATCAACTGATAAAGGCCCAGCGCCAGGAAACGCAAACTCGACTTGAAACCAGGCAAACGCACACTTTCATCGTCCAAACACAACCTCAAAAAGAACCATCACAGGATATAATTTCATGACAGACTTAGTCACTACTCAGATTGAGGATGGCGTTATCACCATCCAGTTGAACCGGGGTGATAAAAAAAATGCACTGACCGGAGAGATGTATCACGCGATCTGCGATGGCCTGGATCAATTGGAAAATGATCCGGCATTGCGTGTTGCGTTGATCAAAGGAACCGAAGATTGCTTCACTGCCGGCAATGACCTGGTGGATTTCCTGAACAGCTCGAGCATCGGCGGCGATTCTCCGGTGGCGAGATTTTTGCGCACGCTGCCAAACCTCACTAAACCGTTGGTAGCTGCCGTCAATGGCCCCGCGGTTGGCGTCGGAACCACCATGCTTATGCACTGCGATCTGGTGTATGCCGCACCGGGATCCAAATTCCAGATGCCCTTCGCAAACCTGGGTCTATGCCCGGAAGCCGGATCGAGCTTGCTGATTCCTCAATTGGTCGGCTATCGCCGTGCGGCAGAGTTGCTGATGCTATGTGAATTATTCGATGCCCACACCGCGAAAGAAATGGGTTTCGTGAGCGAGGTAATTGAGGAAGATTATCAAGCCTATGCCCTGGAAAAAGCGAAAAAGCTGGCTCGACAACCACCCGCCTCAATGCGCATTACCAAACAGCTACTGCGTCAGGGCAATCAGGAACAATTGAAGGCGGTAATGGCTGCGGAAGAAAAATATTTCAGTGAAATGCTGGAAGCGCCGGAAGCAAAAGAAGCGTTCAATGCGTTTCTGGAAAAGCGTAAACCGGATTTCACACAATTCAGTTAACGCTGAAAATGACGGGTCCGGCTGATTAATTTAGCCGGACCCGTCATTTTTCCATTATTACTGACGTACACCTTCGATTGAAATATAAATTTCTGCATACTCGGCCGCAGGCCCGAGGTTGTAATCAATACCGAAGTCTTTCAGTTTAATGCGAGTGGTGGCTTCAAACCCCTGACGATGACCACCCCATGGATCATCCCCTCCTCCAATATAAGTGGTATCTAAAGTGACAGGCTTAGTCACACCTTTCAGAGTGAAATCGCCTGTTATCTTTGCAGTTTTGTCACCGGTTTTCTCAACTTTAGTACTTTTAAAACTGGCGTTCGGAAACTTGGAAACATTGAAAAAATCTTTGCCACGCAGGTGTTTATCGCGTTCTGCGTGGTTGGAGTCCAGGCTCGCCACGTCAATCGCCACGTTCACCTTGGAGTTCTCAATATTTTTCTCATCGAGAGTAAAAGTGCCATCGAATTTATTAAAGCGGCCCAATAGCCAACTGAAGCCAAGATGCTTGATTTTAAATTGGATGAAGGCATGGGTGCCTTTGATATCCATTTTATAAGTATCAGCGGCTTGCGCCGCACCGGTCGCAAATAACAGAACAAAGCTCATTATTACCAGAAAAGCGGATTTCTTTTGTACTCGCATTCTAATCTCCATTTTCTATCGATTGGGGAAACAACATTCTTTTGAGGGTGTTATCGTGGTGAAAAAAGTGATGATACAGGGCTGCGGTGGCATGTAGAACCACTAATGCCGCAAACCCGTATGCAATCCAGCGATGTGCTCTGCCTGCCCACTCGGCCTGGTCGGAAGAGAGTTCAAACAGAGCGCCGAGCCAGGCTTGACCGAACAGTTGCAGATCACTTCCATCCGCCGTGACAATAATATATCCACTAAAGGTTAAAACAATTATGAAGCAATACAGCAGGAGATGCGCGAGCCTGGCCAGCACAGCCTGAAGACCGGACTCTCCCTCGAAGGCCGGGGTAACACTGAAAGCAACCCACAGAAGCCTTATTAGCGTCAACACTCCCAGCATTAAACCGACGGCTTTATGCCACTCAGGTAACACGTTATAAAGGGTGTCGTAGTAGGTCAGTTCGACCATATACAGGCCGATTCCAAAGATAAACGCCGCCATCAGGAAGGACAACCAATGGATCGCAATACTCACCCAACCGTATGATTGTATTGAATTAAATAAATTACTCTCCGTCATGGGCGATTATTTCCCTACCGTTTATCCCTAAAAATCAACCAGTTATAAATAACAAAAACCACCTCAAAGTCAATATGGTATTATTTCGCATTCTATATCCTGTTTAGTTTATAGAAGTTGTTTGGTTATTCGGGAGAATGGTGGTTATCAAGTCTCCTTATTTAAAGGGAAATTCACTCTTCGCTTTTGTCGTTTGCGCTACGCATAAAACAAGGGGTCGGGCATCAGCATTTAGGGTAAAGGGAACGGACCATGAATTTGAAATCCATAATGGCCAGCTGGGTCATTGCAATGTGCCTGCTGGGGTTGGTTAGCCTGTTGAGCCAACCGGTGAAAAACGACGAAACCCATCAACAACAGCACTTATTCATGTTACCAGAAGAACAAGCCCCGCAGACCGAAGCCCAGGTGACCGAGCTTGAAGCTAAAGTCTGGTGTGCGCTGGAAAGCAACCAGGCAGTTCAATTTCAGTTTCGGGGCAAAGAACGTCAGATCCGTGGCAGCATGGGTATCGCGCCAGATTGGACACCTTCTGATAAAAACATCAACCCGGATCATCTTGCAGCCTCATGCGAAGACATACGCTATCAACAGTTAGCCGGTCTGAATCACATTGAGAACGATTTTACCGGCTACGATCCGGCTCTGGAATTCATGTTCACCACACTATAAGAAAGCAGGATGTTAATTGCCGGATAACTTTACTACGACCGAATCACAAGGGTAGGAAACACAACTCAATATATAGCCTTGCCTAGCATCCTCAATGGACAGCGAATTAGGCTCATCCATTAATACCGAGCCGGATTTCACCCTCACCTTACAGGTCTGACAGTTACCCACAGTGCACTTTTGAGGAATTGCCACTCCAGCCCTGTGCGCACTTTCCAGAATGGTATCCACCTTTCGTTGGCGCACTTGCACCATCTTGCGTAGCAGCCTTGAAGGAAGAAACGTCAACGCCCGCGGTCTTAACTGTTGTGACAACAGTGAATCCGGAGCTGAATTAAAGTTTTCAATTTTTATTCTGGATGCCGGGATACCGGCTCGAGCGAAGGCTTCTGAACACTTTTTTACCAGGCCATAAGGACCGCATAAATAAAATAACGCACTGGCGGAATCCGATACTCTGGACAGAATTTTTTCGCCGTCCAGGCGCCTGAACGGATCATGGCCATCCCCCTCCTTACGAGTATACTGAAACAGCACTGTCAGTCCCACGTGCTCTGCCTCAAGACGTGCAAGTTGCCGCGCGAATATCGCTTGCTCACGGGAACGGATTGCGTATAGCAACTGAATCTCGGCATCCGGATTTTTCCCTAGCAATTCTTTTATCAGGGAATAAACAGGGACTATGCCGGCTCCCGCAGCGATAAACACGTAGCGCTGATTCTCCGGATGGACAGCGGGCAAAACGAAATCACCAGCGGGATCATCAATATAAAATTGGTCTCCCACCCCCAATGACGATTTGAGATAAGAGGAAACACGCCCCTGGAAAATTCTCTGCACGGTGATGGTATAGTTATTTTCGTGAGTGGCGCTGGAAAACGAATAACAGCGCTGAAAGAAAGTCGCCCCCATCGGCAACGTCAATGTTACAAACTGCCCTGCTTTAAAGTTAAGCCGGTATCCTTCCAACAACTCAAATTCAATGGTGATAGCACGGGGGGTTTCGTGATGAATACGAACAACTTCTGCTTTATAGCAATTATCCAGGATAGTCGATTGGCGATCCGGACGGACGGACGGCACGGCCACCCCCATCGGTTGCAAAGCGCGATTCAAGCGCTGCAATACCCAGGGTGGTAAAGTTTGATTGAGAGTTTTAGAAATTCTGCCCACAGCTTGAATCCGTCATTCAACCTGCCACATTAAATCATATATCAAAAAAAATTATCCGGTAATTGGCGCTAGTCGTCCCAAAAACGTCGCAACTGAAACGCACAATAACCTACAGCGAACAATACGTTCACTACGATACTGGTCTGGGTGCTGGTACTGAGCTGACGGGGAGTCATGACGTCCTTGGCCAATTGCGATTCCGGTAACCCCCATAGCGCAATCACTACCATAATGACGGCGATAACCAACACACCGACAATCATGCTGATAAAGGCTTTGCTGCGATCGAGCCACTGTTGAATCGCCGCGTATTCGATAAAGCCGTTCAGGGCGCTGCACAGCACCCAGGTCATCAACAAGGATCCAACAATGTAGCCCGCCATCAGTGCTCGCGGGTTTCCTGAAAACGAATGTCGGGCCAGCGTTCCTGGGTCAGCTCCAGATTAACTCGCGTCGGCGCCAGGTAGGTAAGGTATCCTCCGCCGTCAATCGCCAGATTATCGTGACATTTCTTCTTAAAGTCCTCCAACATTCGCGCATCGTCGCAGTATACCCAACGGGCAGTGCTGACGCTGACATTGTCGTAGGAGCACTCTACCTTATATTCATCCTTGAGACGGTAGGCCACCACATCGAATTGCAACACTCCAACCGCGCCCACAACAATGTCATTATTACGCAGTGGCATAAATACCTGAGTTGCGCCTTCTTCTGACAATTGCTTGATCCCCTTTTGCAGCTGCTTACTTTTCAATGGATCCCGCAATTGCACCCGCCGGAACAGCTCCGGTGCAAAGTGCGGTATACCCTGAAAATTCATATCTTCGCCACTACTAAATGTGTCGCCGATTTGTATTGTGCCGTGATTATGCAAACCAATGATATCGCCAGGCCAAGCCGTATCGAGGTGCTCCCGCTCTCCGGCCCTGAACGTCATAGCATCCGAGATTCTGACCTCTTTTCCAAGTCGTACATGGCGCATTTTCATGCCTTTTTCGTAATGCCCGGAGCAAATCCGCATAAAGGCGATACGATCCCGGTGTTTCGGATCCATGTTAGCCTGAATCTTAAACACGAAGCCACTAAAACGATCGTCATCTACCTCCACCTGGCGAATATCGGTTTCCCTACCCTGAGGTTTCGGTGCCCACTGTACCAACCCGTCCAATAGATGATCGACACCAAAGTTGCCCAATGCGGTCCCGAAAAATACCGGGGTTAGTTTGCCCTGCAGAAAGGCGTCAAGTTCGAATTCGTGGCTGGCCCCTTTCACCAGTTCAAGCTCTTCTCGCAGATCGTCTGCCAAGTTGCCCACGGCTTCATCCAGCTCAGGATTGTTCAGTCCTTTTATCGGCCGCACACTCTGAATCGTATGTCCCTGCCCGCTGTGGTAGAGATAGGTGGTATCTTGATATATGTTGTACACACCTTTGAACAGTTTGCCCATCCCAATCGGCCAGGTCACCGGGGCACAGTTGATATTCAAAATGCTTTCCACTTCGTCCAGCAGATCAATCGGATCCCGTATATCCCGATCCATTTTGTTCACAAAGGACAAAATCGGGGTGTCTCTCAAACGACAAACTTCCATCAGTTTAATCGTCCGTGGTTCAACCCCCTTGGCTCCATCTATAACCATCAACGCGGAATCGACTGCAGTCAGGGTCCGGTAGGTATCTTCCGAGAAATCTTCGTGGCCTGGAGTATCCAGCAGGTTCACCGTGCAATCTTTATAAGGGAACTGCATTACCGAGGTGGTCACCGAAATGCCCCTTTCCTTTTCCATTTCCATCCAATCGGAGGTAGCATGACGGTCTGAACCACGTCCTTTAACCGTTCCCGCCACCTGAATTTGGTTTCCGTACAGCAGCAACTTCTCAGTTATTGTGGTTTTACCAGCATCCGGGTGCGAGATGATAGCGAATGTTCTTCGCTTATTGATTTCATTAAGAAAATCGGCGTTTGCCATGTATCCAAATTCCCATTTTGTACAAAAGTTTGTACAAAAAAATAAAGTTAACTCTAAGCCCTGATTTTCAAGTCGTCTGCCAAGGCCTACAGCCAGCAAAACCTCCCATCAAAGCATTGATAAAATTGAGCGCTATTCTAGCAAAATGACTAAACGTTATAAATCATACGCCCAGTACTTCTTTCAGCTTTTCTAGCGCCTGTTTATGTTTTTCATCTGGCATTTTAGCCAGATTAATTTGTTTCCACTTAATGGCCGGAAGCTCACTAACTCCGCTCAACTCGAGCAGCGGCCAGTCTGGCTCACGGTTTTTAAACGACAGTAAAAACGCTTTTTCATTTTCGGTTAGCCCTTGATGAATAAGCGCTACCAATCGCTCCCTAACTGCTTCCAGCTCTTCCAAGGGAACATCTGTCTCGGCCATGTTGGCAAATTCACCTGCGTAGATGGCCGAAATATCCTTAAATTGGGGCTTTAGCAGTTCGGCCATAGGCCTATTGTGGCTTGAGAGATACACCAGCAAAGCTTTGCGAATCTCGTCAGTCAGCCCTTCATTTTCCAAAAGCCACTTAACATCAAATAAGTCTCGTGGATGCTGCCTATCCAATGCTGCACATATTTTACCAGCATATAGATCCGCCAAAGCGACGACAGGAACTTCAACATAACCGAATTCATCTTCTACAGCAGCGCGCACCTCCATGAGCTTCGGCTCATAAACCGTGCCGCGTAATACAGGTGATAATTCCACCTTGATCTGCACACCGTTGCGGGCAACGATCAGCCTCAGTGCATCGCGCTTCGACTTATAGGCTTCGGTCAGCTCTATGTCTTTAAACGCTGCTTTTAATTCAGCACTGATAACATCGAGTGCATCACAAATTTCCTGCAAGGCTTCATCACGGCCTTTCATTGGCAGATACACCAGATCAATATCAACCGACAAGCGCGGAAATTCTCTGACAAAGAGATTAATTGCCGTACCACCTTTAAGCGCAAAACATTCCTGTTTAGCGACAAAAGGCAAAACCTGCATCAAAAGCTGCACTTGCTTGTAGTAAATGCTGTTTCTATCCATCCCCTATTTTTCCCTAAACAAGAGCTTACCCTTCACTCACCGATGCCATATGCGACGGCACGGTTATTAGATACTCAGCATCCAACTTCCCGCCTTTAGCAACAACACGCTTTCCTGAGCCCAAATCGTAATCCTTTACCTGCAACTTGCTAAACCAAGAGTAAGATTGGCGCTTCGCAAGCCAGAAGAACAAGCGTTTGGCCTTTACGCTTTTGCATGTGGTTAAAAGCGTATCAAGCTTTCTGGGTGACAAATTCACCAGACCTTGCATAAGTTCATCAGCGTGCTCAAATGACACGCTTTCCGGCAAGTCCATCAACACTTCCAGTATGGCTTTCTCTGGGCATGAAAAATACACAGGTGGTAATTCCGCTTCCCACTCATACTCTTTAACAAAAGCTTTATCCTTAGATAAGCTTTCAGGCCATAGTTTACTTGTACTATGCCCTTTAAACTCAACGGGCAACGATAGTCGTGCCAGCCATGTCGGCAACTTTCCCGCCGCATATAAGTGGATATGTGGCGTATTACCCAATGATAAATACTGTGACAAACCCGATAAGGAGAGAGCAGACAGCCCACCGACCACCACAGGCGGTAGTTGTTCGCCGTCCCGTCTTTCCATACGCTGCATAGAAGCTACTACACCCTCCCAACTCACCGAGCGTGAATACTGGCTATAAACACCTGTAGCTAATAGCAATAGCGTGTCAGTTTTGACCGCATTATCCAGTGCATGGGCACTTAAGCCCTGCTCTGCCAACCACTTTTTGGTAGCCAGCATGCCATAGGGCAAAAGCGTCTTAAGTGACTGTTTATAAGCACCTTTCGCTACGTCTTCCTGTAAAGTAGTGCCCTTATCCAAGCGCAAAAACCTTTCTGTAGTTTATCATTTGCCAATTTTGCGGCGAATAGCGCCGTGAAATCTAATTCATATAAACTAACACATTAAGAGCTAGTTTACCACCTTTAAGTTTTACGGCGCTCACCGCCGTAAACAACAACACTCTTAAACCGCATGATTGAAAAGAAAGGCGCTATCGGTATTAACAATACCGATATCCATCATTATTTAAACTTTTGGGCTCAGCTTGACGACAGCGGAGACAAGACAAGCGAAGCATGAGCGATATAGGCCGCAAGGCCGCTGAGCCCCAAAAGCGCGCCGGAATTTAAGCCCTCACCTTACGGCAAGGGCTCAAGCATTAGCTTAATGATTCCAAAAAATATGCACTTCCTGATAGCCTGTTTCGATGGTGAATACATCACCGCCAAGCTCCAAATCACGCCCCATTTTTTCATAGTCAATATATAAGGCTAAATGCTCAGGGATCTGTGTAGTTTCCTCAGTTAGCTCTTCGGCATAATCTGCAAGTGAGGCGTAACAGCCACAATAATTTTCTTCGATGGCTTTTTGTGCATCTTCGATGCAATCTCCAAAGTGTGATAATAAATCGCCTGCAATCTCACCGTGCTCCTCAAGAAAACATGCAACTTCATGCGCACGTTGAATGCTTTCGTATTCAGATATTGAATAACCTGCAAAACCTTCATAGTCATGAATGGCGTATTCTTCGGCGTCCTGTTCTGGGCTACTGGCTAGCATGTCGTTAATTTGCTCTTGAATGTCGTCGATGTCTTGCGTGGCATCAATCCAGACACCATGCAATATGCCGTTGTTGTATGCGGCTAAATCTGCAACATAAATTCTAATTTCTTCGCTCATTGTCTTGCTCCTGTAAGGCTAAAAATTCATCCCCTTTTGGGGTTAAAAACCCCAAGGAAAGAAGCGAGCTTGCGAGCGAAGATCACATGTTTTGACGCAATCCAGACAGGGGGAACCCCCCGTCCTGCACAAGCCTGAACCTGAGAAGGCGCGGAAGGTCGGGGGATGTCTTGATGAAGGCAAGTTATGTGATAGTTTGACGTATACCCAAAAGGGGAAATAAATCCAGACAATGCGAATACGAACGTATTCTGCCTTTTTCAGCGCAGCGATAATTCTGTTCCGGCAAAAGCATTAACACTTTGCCGCTGATCCAATATTGTTTCCTCATCAAACCACCAGCATTGTCCAGATACCTGCTTTAAAATCGAAATGCTGTTTTTCTGCCTGCCGCAGCTCGCCATTACGGCAGCCGTATATCAGGCAAAGTTTTACGAACAGCTTATTCTTTGGCGTGATGCGGGAGTTATTGACCGCCAGCCAAAGCATTTTGATTTCTTCATCATCCAGAACACGGTCTGTTGAACGCTTCTGGATCTGTAGGTCTTCTTTGGCGTAGATATCCGCTAGCGGATTAGCAGGCACAAGCTTACGCTTCATGGCGAATTTATAGAGCTGCTTGGCGTTTTCCAGTATGCGCTCGCCGATAGCAGGTTTGGTTTTTGCCAGCCCTTCGAGAATGTCCAGCCATGCATGCAAGGTGACTTTCTCAGCGGGAAGCTTACCTAGCTTTGAAAACACATGAATTTCAAAGCTACGTTTGATTTCCACATGGCCTTTCTTGTTTTGGATGCAGTAAGCCTCATACCACAACTCAAAAAGCCCTGAGAGCGATTCAGCGGCGATAATAGCCTGCTTCTCAAGCAAACGTACCACTTCAGGGTTGTGTCCCTGCTCTAGTTGCTTTTTGAGGCGTTGCGTTTCTGTTCTCGCTTCCTTTAGGCTCATTAAAGGGTATGAACCTAAATCTACCCGTCCAGCTTTGCCTGCATGCTGGTAACGCAACGTGTAGGTAATTTTTCCCTTCGGAGAAAGCCTAACGCTTAGACCGTCACGGTCAGTTTTCTCTAAGGCTTTATCTCTCAGCTTTTTGTAGTTGGCTTTTAGCCATGTTTCAGTCAGTGCCACCTTTCAGTCCTTAGCCCGCTTCGAGGTGCTGCTTGTACAAATTTTTTAAAGGGGTTTTGTACAAGAAATTTTGTACGAGAATTTATACAAATTTCTTCTGACTGAGGGTGAAACAGACTGTCTTGAGATGGTGATAGGACAATCAAAGACACGTTATAACATTTTGTTTTTAATGAAAAACCTGTCTTTTCTTGTCTTAACTTGGCTTAGGTAACTTTATTCGGGTGCGAGATGATAGCGAAAGTGCGTCTCTTATTGATTTCATTGAGAAAATTACTATCACCCATACCACTCATACCCTAGTTTGTACTTAAATTCGTACTTGTTCGTTACTTTACCCTTTCGGGGCGAGAAAACGCCTATGTTATCAATAGGAAGCGTTACCAATAAATAACCGCGCTATAAATTACTGCTCCAGAACGCTTTCCAGCCCCTGCAATTGCTGCTGATAAGCCTCTGGATTGTCGTTCTTGAATTTCTCCAAGTTTCGAAGCTTCCAATTCACCGATGGAAAGCGCTGATAGTCGTAATTCGACCAGCCTGGCGCAAGGCGATTTAAGCTCAACAAGAACGCCTTATCCTCTTCGCTCCAACTGGCTTTTGCGGTTTCGATGAGCTGAAGCCTTGGCATATCCCGTACAAAGAGATTGATCGCCGTACCGCCATGCATGGCAAAGCATTCTTCTTTGGCGACTTCGGGCAGCACATCCAAAAGAAGCCCAACCTGCTTTTTATAGGCTTCATCCATAAACAGCCTCCAGCTCTTTGGGTACAGTTATCTGGTACTTCGAAACATAAACACCGTCGTTCACGATAGCGCGTTTTCCTGAGCCCAAATCTACCTTTTCGAGGTTGATATAGCTAAGCCATTCATGGCCTGCCTTATCTGCCAAATACAAAAACAGGCGTTTTACCTTCACGGAAGTACAGCCTTCCAGCAATGTTTGAACACTGGCTGGCCTCAAATTATTCAGCCCTTCCATTAACTCAAATACTTCCAAAAGTGGTTGAGACTTTGGCGCCAGATAAAGGCACTCCATGACCGCTCGTGCGGGGCTGGATACTTTTACCTTAAAGCCCTTATGCTCTATTTCTACCAATCCAAGTTCAGGCGCTAAAAACGAAGTCAGTTTACAGTTCACACTGACACCCCAATCCCGCTTTTTAAACCAAAGGGGCAAACTGTCATTCTTACCACCAAAGAGCTGGACTGATTTAGTCGCCAACGCCAAATAATGCGATTTGCCCTGCATGGATAGCGCGGTTTTAGCAGCTGGATGCACAGATAGTCCTAACTGGTATTGCAAAGCATACATGCCTCCCAGATAGTCCACTTGATCGCTATGACGTATCAGCGCTCCTGTACCGATAGAATCAAACCACTGGCTACGCTTATAGCGTTTCTGCAAATCAAGGCTGTAACCTTGATCAGCAAGCCAAGCCGAAGAAAGCACGACACCCAAAGGCTGAGTGCTGAGCAAATGGTTTAATTTTGACTCATTTTCGGTACTCATAGTACCAATCTAACCCTCTTTTTAAACCAGATAAATCATAAGGTTTATATTTTTACTTTTTTGGGTACTTTAAGTACCCAAATAGAGGATATTTTTAAACCACTAAACACGCCCCAAAGGCAGCGTGAAAACCAAAGCATCCTCGCGCTCAGAGCCCGCTGGATAATAGTTTTTGCGCACCCCCACCTGTTCAAAGCCCGCACGCTGATAAAGTGCCACCGCCGCGACATTGCTGGGGCGCACTTCAAGCAATGCCTTCTCGGCCCCGTGATCAACGCTCGCCGCCAATACATACTCCAGCAATTTTTGCCCGAGCCCTTGGTTTTGTCGTCGCGGACTAACGCATATATTGAGGATATGGCACTCTCCTACCGCGACGTAAAGAATCGCGTAACCTACCAGCACCCCTTCTTCCAAGGCGACATAACACAGATGCCCGTTGCGCAAGCTGTCCACAAACATTCCTTCCGTCCAGGGCCAGGGATACGCCTGCTGTTCTATTTCCATAACAAGCGGCAGATGACTAAAACTCATCAATTGAAATTGCATCGGGCACCCAGACTCACTACAGAAGAAATTCGCGCAGCCGGGCCCATGCTTCGGCTTTCAGCTTCCAATCGGACTGCATCTCGGCAAAACCCGCTACAAGCCCGAATTGACCGGGCATACGATCCAGGGTTTGTGGGTTAACGCTCTGTACAAGGCCAAGCGCCACACCTGCCTTTGATCCCATCACCAAAGTCTTGGGCACTGCCTCGGTGGTAGCCAAAAACGCAGACAGCGCGTCGAAAGCCGCCACCGGATCGGCAGCCATGCGTGGGTTATTGATTACCGGCCAACGGTACAGTTTTGCAGGAAACTGGTCGAGCGCATTAAGGGCTCCCAGAGCCCCTAATAAGTCGGACAGCATCCGGTGTTCCAGTGCGGATAATCCGGGCGCATCAGCACCTGCAAGCTCCAGTAGCACCCGGAACTGACCCGGCAGGGTAACCGAGACACAACTGAACGGCCGCACACTGCTGACAACTTTCGATGCCTGAGACGACTTTTGTTGAACCGCGCCCAACCCTAACCTGGCTAAATCCAGCTCCGGGATACCGGTATCAACCGCCGGCGGGTGCTCGGCAGAGCCTTCTGTTTCCAAGTGCGACTTCGAAGGCGCGATCGCCACCGAGGTTTTTTCTGCTGCGCTCTCAGCTGGTATTTCACTAAGACCTTCAAATGCCTCGCCTTGCGTGTCGTGATTATCTGCATTATTTGCAAGCCCACTCCACTCTTCCGCATGGGGCACTACTTCATCCCACTCCAATACCGGTAATTGCAGCACGCCGCTTATCGCGGTGTGCGCGACATATTGGGTGATGCCGAGGGCTTCCAGATAAGCGATGCGATTTGCTTCGGGGATCATTTACACGCCTCCCTTCTGGGGGTGCGCTTTCTTCGAATCCGCGCTAAGGTGATTCAATGCATTCAGATACGCTTTTGCGGATGCCGCTACAATATCGATATCCGCTCCATGACCGTTGACAATGCGCCCGCCTTTTTCCAGCCTGACCGTCACCTCACCCTGAGAATCCGTGCCGCTGGTGATCGCACTAACATTGTAAAGTTCTAACTGGGCGCCGCTCGATGCAATCTGCTCAATCGCTCTGAAGGTGGCATCCACCGGCCCGGCTCCTTCGCTTTCCCCGTGCTGCTCTTTGCCGGCGACACTCAATACAATTTGAGAGGTCGGCACTTCGCCGGTTTGAGAACAGACACTCAGCGATACCAGTGCATATTGCTCGTTTTCACTGGCTGTGAGGATATCACTGATAAGCGCCTGAATATCCTCATCAAAAATTTCATGCTTTTTATCTGCCAGGTCTTTGAAACGCTGAAACGTTTCATTCAGTTCCATTTCCGATTTCAGCACAATACCCAATTCATCGAGCCGCGCCCGGAACGCATTCCTGCCTGAATGTTTACCCAACACCATCCGGTTTGCATTCCAGCCGACATCTTCAGCTTTCATAATTTCGTAAGTTTCACGGAACTTTATAACACCGTCTTGGTGAATTCCCGATTCATGCGCAAACGCATTGGCGCCGACAATGGCTTTATTGGGCTGAACCGGAAAACCGGTGATTGATGAAACCAAACGTGAAGCCGGTACTATTTCCCGAGTATTAATATTGGTGAAGACATCGAAAAAATCCGGACGGGTTTGAACCGCCATTACAATTTCCTCTAGCGACGCATTTCCAGCCCGCTCACCCAAGCCGTTAATCGTACATTCCACTTGGCGAGCGCCCTGCGCAACCGCTGACAGTGAATTCGCAACGGCCAGACCCAAATCATTGTGACAATGAACTGAGAACACCGCCTTATCTGCATTCGGCACTCTCTCCAGCAACTGCCGAATCATTTCACCGAACTGCAGTGGCACGGCATAACCCACTGTGTCAGGGATATTGATCGTGTTGGCCCCCGCATCAATCGCAGCCTCAATAACCCGACACAAAAAACCCACATCCGAGCGCCCAGCATCTTCACAGGAAAACTCAACGTCTTCACACAGATTGCGCGCCTTTTTTACGGCTTTGATGGTTTGCTCGATGACCTGCTCCGGAGTCATCCGTAATTTATATTCCATATGGATCGGAGACGTGGCGATAAAGGTATGTATACGGCCCGCATTGGCATTTTTCAATGCTTCCGCAGCGCGCTCGATATCCGCATCAACCGCTCTGGCCAAAGAGCAAACCCGGCTTTCTTGTATGGTATCTGCTACTGCTTTTACAGACTCAAAGTCGCCCTGGCTGGCGATAGCGAAACCCGCTTCAATGACATCCACCTGCATCCGTTCCAGTACTTTGCCGATACGGACCTTTTCTTCCAGTGTCATGGACGCGCCGGGGCTTTGTTCTCCATCCCGCAAGGTGGTATCAAATACGACTAGCCTGTCTTTACTCATGGTTCACTCCGCTAGAGTCGGTGCAAAATAGACGCTAATGATGATCGCTCCGGCCAATGATCTCAACCGTCGGCAGGGCTTAATGCAGTATATAAAAAAACCCCGTCAAATGACGGGGTTTTATAAGCACTTGCTTTCAGTACTAAATAGGGGTCAGGGCTGACTACATCATGCCGCCCATGCCACCCATTCCACCCATGCCGCCCATATCAGGCATTGCAGGAGCGCCTTTCTCTTCAGGGATATCAGCAACCATCGCTTCTGTCGTAATCATCAGACCCGCAATAGAAGCAGCAGCCTGCAGAGCAGCACGAGTTACTTTGGCAGGATCCAGAATACCCAACTCGATCATATCGCCATATTCACCGGTCGCAGCATCGTAACCGTAATTGCCGGTACCTGATTTTACTTTATCAACAACAACAGAGGCTTCTGCACCCGCGTTAGCCGCGATTTGACGGATTGGCGCTTCCATCGCACGCAATGCCAATTGAATACCGGCAGTCTGGTCTTCGTTCGCTCCTTCCAGAGAGCCGATTGTTGCCAAGGCACGAACCAGAGCAACACCACCGCCAGGAACAACACCTTCTTCAACTGCCGCACGTGTTGCATGCAGAGCATCTTCTACACGGGCTTTCTTCTCTTTCATTTCCACTTCGGAACCGGCACCGACTTTGATTACCGCAACACCGCCGGCCAATTTGGCTACGCGCTCTTGCAGTTTTTCTTTGTCATAGTCAGAGGTCGCTTCTTCGATTTGCTGACGGATTTGCTTAACGCGAGCCTGAATCTCAGATTCTTCACCGGCACCGTCGACCACGATGGTGTTTTCTTTGGTAATGGTTATCTTTTTAGCCGTACCCAGATCATCCAGAGTCGCGCCTTCCAGAGACATACCCACTTCTTCGGAAATCACGGTGCCGCCGGTCAAAATGGCCAGATCCTGCAACATCGCTTTACGACGATCGCCAAAACCGGGAGCCTTAACAGCAGCCACTTTAACGATGCCACGCATGTTATTCACAACCAGGGTTGCTAATGCTTCGCCTTCAACATCTTCTGCGATGATCAGCAGAGGCTTACCCGCTTTTGCAACCGATTCCAGAATCGGCAACATGTCACGAATGTTGGAGATTTTCTTGTCGACCAAAAGCATGAACGGGCTTTCCAGTTCAACGCTCATTTTTTCTTGGTTGTTAATGAAGTAAGGAGAGAGGTAACCACGATCAAATTGCATGCCTTCAACAACTTCCAGTTCGTTCTCCAGGCCGCTTCCTTCCTCAACCGTGATAACGCCTTCTTTGCCTACTTTTTCCATGGCTTCTGCAATGATGCTTCCTACAGAAGAATCGCTATTAGCAGAGATGGTGCCTACTTGCGCGATCGCTTTAGAATCTTCACAAGGAGTAGACATTCTGCTCAGTTCTTCAACCACAGCTACAGTGGCTTTATCAATACCACGCTTAAGATCCATCGGGTTCATACCGGCCGCCACCGCACGCAGGCCTTCGGATACGATCGATTGAGCCAGCACGGTTGCGGTAGTTGTACCGTCACCCGCTGCATCGTTTGCCTGGGACGCAACTTCTTTTACCATTTGCGCACCCATATTTTCGAACTTATCTTCCAGTTCAATTTCTTTCGCAACCGATACACCGTCTTTAGTGATGGTTGGTGAACCGAACGACTTTTCCAATACTACATTGCGGCCTTTTGGGCCCAGAGTGACTTTAACTGCATCTGCTAATACGTTAACGCCGCGAACCATTCTGGAACGGGCGCTGTCGCCGAATTTAACTTCTTTAGCTGCCATTTTTCTTTCCTTTTGAATTCTTAAAGTTCTTCAATCGCTTGTTGATTGAAACCTGTAAAGTTCGGGTCGCTTAGCCTTCCAATACACCGAAGATTTCGCTTTCAGCCATGATCAGCAGTTCTTCACCGTCAATTTTGACGCTGCTGCCTGCATACTGGCCAAAGATTACTTTGTCGCCGGCTTTTACATCCAGGGGACGGACTTCACCGTTCTCGGTCGTTCGGCCCGGGCCAACCGCCAGAATTTCGCCTTGAGAAGGTTTCTCAGCTGCGGAACCAGGCAATACGATGCCACCAGCACTTTTTGTTTCCTCTTCAACACGGCGAATGACGACGCGATCATGTAAAGGACGGATATTCATGAGTTTTCAGTCTCCCAATTAATCTTGTTGTTTAGACAAGTAGATTTGCTACGTTTAATTTTGGTCAATTGCGCGGCAATCCACTTATTAGCACTCTCAACCGCAGAGTGCTAATAATAATGCTGCCGATGAATCCGTCAAGAGCCTCTTACACATACCTGGACTCTTTCTTCGGGATGCCTGCTAATTTGGGATGCAAAGCGAATTTTCAAGGCCTGGAGTAGTATTTATTTGATAAAATCGGCTAATTGTAGTGAATTCGCCACCCCGGATAACCAATTACCCTGCTGTGGGATCCGGTATCGGTGAACTACCTGCCGCATGGGGGTCATTACCAGCGTCAGGTCTTGTCTTTCTTTTCCGCCTCACCTTCAATAATCAGGTGACCTTTTCCGTCTTCATAGACCTGCGGATTGTCTGAATCGGCACTAGCCTCAGGCCGAGCTCGACGATATTGCTGACCATAAGCGGATGCTGAAAATGGACCAGTTGCCCCCCCGCGATGTATCCAGACGCCGGATGCACCGGCCGCACTGCCCATTGTGCCCACGGAATTCAGCATGCCCTTCTTAATCACATAAGACGCCATACCCCGGCGGGTGTGGGGCAGCAGCAGCAGAAACCCGATGCCGTCCGTTATAAAACCGGGAGTTATCAGCAATGCCCCACCCAATAGCAGCATCACACCTTCAACCATCTCATTACCCGGCATTTCACCTTGCTGGATTCGCTTATTCAGCCTCACCCAGGTTTGCAGGCCCTGCCAGCGAAACAGCGCCGACCCTAACATCGCCGTCAACACGGTAAGCAGGATTGTCACGCCCCATCCGACGGCCTGTGCCACTTGACCGAGCACCATGGCTTCCAGCAAGGCAAATATGAAAATAAACAGAAAGACGCGCCCGAATCCCATTATGGTTCCTAAATTTGTATGTATGGCTTTTAGCAGCCGTCAACTTGGGCTGCAATATCTTTATATGGAGACAAAACCTGGGTTTCCAAGTTCCCTTTTTGATCCGGTTCAGCCAGGCCCTCACCAGAAAAGGCGGTTTTAGGGCAGCCTTAAACGGCGAATAATATCCGGAAATATAATAGATCAGCCATGTTCTTGAGCATGTCTGGTGGTAATATTGGCCGGCTTTCCGAATATACCAACTGAATTACCTCATGAATAAACGCTGTATCAATACCGTCACAACCCTGTTCACCCGACCACTCGCCTTTCTTTTGGTTGTGCTGTTGATGGCCGGTACTACCTGTGTTCATGCAATAGAGGATGAGCCTGCTAACTACGTGTTCGCATCTTATTTAGGTAACGGACTTTATAACGGTACTGACAATTCGGTGTTTGTGCTCAACATCCCCTTGAGCTATGAAATCCCGGGACACTCGGATTACCGCCTGAGAATAACCACCTCGCTCGGATTTTATGAATATGGGCGGGATCAGATCGACGACTTACAGCTACCGGATGATGTCGGCACCATCGCGGTGATTCCGGGTATAGAAAAGGTGTTTAACATCACCGACCAATGGGAACTGACCCCCTACCTGGACATTGGCTGGGCCAAAAACCTGTCTACCCACGAATCTGCCCGAGTGTTTTCGACAGGCGTTCAAAGCCGCTATTCAATGGCGAGCAAATACGCAGATCACGTGTGGGTCAACAAACTGATTTACGTGGGCTATGAAACCGAAGATAGCCACGTGAAAGACAGCTATGTCAAACTGCTTACCGGGTATGATTTCAAAGTCGGTGCCTACATCCCGTTTATGGGGAGAAAGCTCGTACCCACCGTCTATGGCTCTCTTTTCTGGAGCTACAACGGCCTGGACTATTATCAGCGGTGGAAAAATAATTTTGAGAATGACCTGGTGTTCGAGATCGGCGCCTCACTCTTTACCAAAGAACCCATAGATCTCTGGGTTAGCGACTTTCAACGTATCGGCATTGGTTATCAGCATAACCCGATCGGCGGCGTGATCCGTCTTTTTCTCGGCACCCCCTTCTGATACAGACGTCCTGACCACACGCGCAGCTGTCCCTTTCGCCCCTGGAAATCCGGCGTTAAAACAGGAATAATCGCGACTCACAAGTCGAGCCTACATGAATAGAGGAACATGCTGTTATGGAATTGAAAGATAAAGTCGTGGTAATCACAGGGGCCGGCCGCGGGCTAGGTCGCGGAATGGCGATGACATTCGCCGGCAAAGGGGCCAATGTCGCCATAGTCGACTTGAATGAAGACGATATCGCTCAAACCGTTGCGCTCTGTGAAGAGCTTGGCGTGAAAGCCAAAGGCTTCAAAGTCAATGTCGCTCAAGAAGCGGAAGTTGAAAAACTGTTTAATGATGTGGTGACGGAGTTCGGTACCCTGAGCGGTGTCGTGAACAACGCAGGTATCACCCGTGACGGCCTGCTAATCAAAGCCAAAGACGGCACCATTACTAAAATGTCTGCCCAGCAATGGCAGATGGTAATCGACGTGAACCTGACCGGCGTGTTCCTGTGCGCAAGAGAAGCAGCCGCCAAAATGATAGAGCTGGGCGTGGATGAAGGCGTTATCGTCAACATCTCCAGCTTGGCTCGTCACGGCAGTTTTGGACAGACCAACTATTCTGCTGCCAAAGCAGGCGTCGTGGCCATGACCGAAGTCTGGGCAAAAGAATTATCCCGCTACAATATCCGCACCGGCGCCATTGCACCCGGTACCATCAATACCGACATGATCGCATCCATGAAACCGGAAGCCCGTGACCGCCTGATCGGTGCCGTACCGTTGAAGCGCCTGGGTGAAGCTGAAAACATCGCTAAAGCAGCTACCTTTATCTTCGAAAACGATTATTTTACAGGCCGGGTTGTCGAGGTGGATGGCGGGCTTCGATAGCAGCCACTTCACAATACGACACCCTGTTCTGCTCAAGGAGGGTAGCTTTGCCCCCTTGAGCCTGACTGTTATTCCTTTCAAGGTTATCCGCTCCGGACAGCCTGCTCCATAGCTTCTTGGAAATCGTGCCTAACTGATCTGGCTAGATCTTATTTGATCATATTTTAGTCGAAATTCTTTACACAAACCGATTCAGTAAAAACGCAGAATTGGCTCAACCTCCTGATCTTTAGGCCGTTTTCAATATTGGCATCCTGATTGCTTTTTAACCAGTCAACTGGGTCACATTCTCCCGATACGCTTACTGACAATGACACTGCGATCGGCATCACCGTTACCCAATAAATACAGCACCAAGCTAACACTAAGATCATCAGGAGATTACACATGAAAAAAATAATTACTGCTGGCGCTTTCGCCCTTTCGATGATGGTTATGGCATCACCTTCGTATGCTACCTGGGGTCATACCGGCGGCTATGAGAAGCCCGACCTGAAGCAAATTTTTCAAAAGATAGAGCAAGCCAAAGAGAAAAAGCACAAGAAGATTGCGAAGATCATTAAAAGTAAAAAAAATCACCATAGCAAGAAAAAAGAGCGCTGCAACACGGTTCCGGAAATGGATGCTGCGGGCGCAGGCTTAGCCCTCGCTTTAGCTGGTGGTATCGTATCAATCGCCCGTGAGCGTCGCCGTAAACAGAAATAACGGCCAAAAAGGTGACAAAAAAGGCCTCTGAGTCCACACTCAGAGGCCTTTTTCATTTATTTCACACTGACTAGAGAAGCATCTTTAACCATGTGGCACCGATCTAAACTGGATGGTATTTTAGTTCTCTCTGCCATTGGAATCTTGGCGCTGGAACTGCTCTTCGTCTCTTTGCGATTTGACGCTGGGCTGCTACTAAGAAACAGTAACCTCTCCATTTGGCAATCGTATTTTGGTTATTTCGGAAGCCTGGCGAAGATACTGGTAGTCGCGGTTTTCATACTTTTGTACATCTGTAAGTCCCGCCTCAATCTGATTTGGCATCAACTACTGGCACAGTTTTCCAGACCCCGGTTTTTTATCGCCCTGACTCTGCAGTTACTTTGTTATCTTGGCTTACTGTATTGTTCAACCCGCATCTTCAGCAAACCCGAACTTGCCGACGATACTCCTGCTTTTCTTTATTTAGCCTGGTTGGCCTTCGTTGTTGCAACCGCTGCCTGCTGGGTGAGCTGCGTGACCAACTGGAATCATCTGCGTACCGTACTCGCGGCAGAACAAAAAGCCCTCGCCCTGACGGCTGTTACCACCGGCATTGTTTGGGCATTAGCGCTTTTAAGCCAGGAAATGTGGCGCTTCCTTTCCGTTATCAATCTTGTTGAAGGCACATTTATTATTTCGCATTTTTTGCTGGGGTTCTTCGACAATTCCCTGATATACATGGACAGCACGAATAAACTGCTGGGCCTGGGCGATTTTACCGTGCAGATTGCGCCGGAGTGCTCTGGCTACGAAGGGATCGGGTTGATTTTGGCTTTTACGTTGCTGTACCTGTATCTCAACCGCAACGACTTACGCTTCCCCAGGGCATTATTGTTACTCCCAGTCGGCGCTATTGCGATCTGGCTACTCAACAGCGTACGCATTACGGCTTTAGTCATTATCGGCCACACGTGGTCACCGGAAGTGGCCGTCGGCGGCTTCCACTCCCAGGCTGGCTGGATCACGTTCATCATCACCTCCCTGGGGGTCCTCTGGTTAGCGGATCACAGCGGACTGCTCAGAAAGCCTGTCGAGCTGGGCACCCGGGTAGAACCTGTGACCGCTTCCCTTAATTTACCTATTGCAACCCTGCTTCCCCTGGTCGCTCTTCTGGCTACCACGCTGCTCAGCACCGCGTTCATTAGTGGCTTCGATGTCCTGTACCCGATACGGGTGGTAGTGGTCGCGATAGCCATTAGCAAAGTATGGCCGCTTCTGCACCTGCGCCCTTACCGGCTAAGCTGGGAGGCGCCGTTCGCCGGCGTGCTTGTTTGCGTGTTATGGATTCTCTTACTGGGAACTAACCCGGAAGCTAACACGGCGTTCATGTCCGGTTTGGTCGACCTGCCCGGGTATTGGGCACTAGCCTGGCTAGCATTCCGTTTTATCGGATCTGCAGTGACCGTACCCATTGCCGAGGAACTGGCTTTCAGAGCCTACCTGCTGTGCAAACTCGCACGAGCTGATGTGACCACGCGGGGTGACGTTTCGGCGCACGGCAACCGACTCATCGTGGTCAGCTCAGTTGTCATCTCTTCACTCGCGTTTGGAGCATTACATGGCGCGTGGATAGCAGGAACAGTGGCTGGCGTCGTTTATGCCTTGGTCAGAATCCGGACTCGCCATGTCGGAGATGCCATTTTAGCCCACGCAATCACCAATGGTTTGTTATGTGCCTATGCTGCTATGACCGGCGAATGGTCCGTTCTGTAGCCAGGCATATAAGCATGGACTAAACGGCACCACTGCCTTTCAGAACCGCAGGCACCGTCAACACGAGTATCTTAATATCCAACCAGAGTGACCAATTATCAATATACTCCAGATCCAGTTCCAGCCACTTCTCGAACGGCAGATCACTACGACCGGAAATCTGCCAGATACAAGTTAGACCCGGCTTCACACTAAACCTTTTACGCTGGATACCCCGATCAAATAGATCCACATCCCGCATCGACATCGGCCGCGGACCTATCAAACTCATGTGGCCCCGCAGGACGTTCAACAGCTGAGGAATTTCATCCAGACTTGTTTTACGGAGAAAGGCGCCCACCCGGGTCACCCTGGGATCGCGCTTCATTTTAAAAATCGGCCCGTCCGCTTCGTTCAAATGCTCCAGTTCTTTCAATTTCTGCTCCGCATCGATACACATTGTGCGAAACTTCACCATCGGGAAGCGACGTTTATGGAAACCCACCCGCTCCTGGATAAAAAAGACCGGCCCGCCATCGTCCAACTTGATAGCGATAGCAATAAAGGCCATCACGGGTGCAATTATCGGCATGGCCAACACGGTAAGCACAATATCAAAAAGGCGTTTAGTTACCAATTTTCCGGTGTCGTGCGCCACCGGTTCAAACCGAAGCACCGGGATTGAGCCCAAAGAGGTGAGTGAGATTCTGGATGCGTTGAGATCATACAGATCCCCCATCACCAGAAACTGTACCCCCTCTTCTTCACAGGCGGTCGCAATCATCGCAACATCATTCATCATGCTACGCGGCAAGGCGAGTATGACTTCTTCAACGATATGCGTTCTCAGGATGGCCGAAATCTTATCTACCGTGCCCAACACCTCAACCTCGCCAACGTGCTTGCCTACCATAGCCTCGTCTGTATCGAGGTAACCGACTATGGAAACGCCCCATTCCAAATTAGATTTCAGCTCTTTGGTCAACCGGTGCGCACGCTCACCCGTCCCGATAATTAAAACCTTTAGATAATTGGCTTCTTTCTCAACCTTTTTATTGAAATACCACCAAACTAAAAACCATCGGTTGACGATAAGCACCAAAAACAGCACCACGAAATAGCTACTGATTAATTCTCGGCTCAAATAATCAATTTTCAGCACAAACGAAAAAAGCAATGTAACAAACAAAGCAATCATCAATGCCTTGAAGGTGGAAAAGGCAAAGCGGGAGAGCTTTTCAGGCCTGAAGCGATCATATAAACCGCAGGCATTCATGGATAACGCCAATGCCGGAAGTATTACAGCGAGCAACGGCATGTTGGCGTACATACCGGACTCATCACCGAACAAACGAATATGTATCCGCGTCAGCGAAACAAAAATGAGCGCCATAAGGCAAATATCTAAGATGATTAATAATCGCCTTAACAAATGTGTCTTTGCGTCAGTCATGGAGGTTCTAACAGCCCTTAGCGAGTGAATAGACTATATTGGAATACAAATAATTAATCGGTACTAAAAAGTGTATTTTAAGTTTTAACAACTGAGTAGGCCTTACAATGGCTGACCTTTAGGACAGGAGCTTCTTCCACCCGATATCGAGAATCTTGTTGCAGCTGATTCTATTGAACGTCTATGACACCAGATACACCAGGGATTCAGCACTATAAGCTTGAAACATTGCTGCATCACACTGCAGAACATCCATGTTAAGGGGCGCTAAGTCGCATATTATTGGTTATAGCGATTTATTCCAACTTTTTGGAAGCATCTTCCAGCGACAATGTCCCGTTTCCATTGCTAATTGGCGTCAGCCCCTGTTTCTTGTCGTTGATAACAAGCATCACAATTTCAGCATTGATCTTGGCAGACAAGAACGCATATCCGTAAATCAGAGCTGTATCACACAAAACATTAATAATACGGGGTAAGCCACCGCTGTGTTTCCAAATCAAATACTTTGATTCATCATCGAACAGCGTAGGATCACCACCTGCCTTGGAAATACGGTGCATTATATAAAGATAAGTATCCTGCTGGCTAAGGTTACTGAGGTGGTAATCAACTGCAATACGCTGAGCGAACTGGCGCAGCTCAGGTTTGCGCAACAAATCCCGCAACTCCGGTTGCCCCACCAGAATAAACTGGATTAACTGGTGCTTGCCAAAATTGATATTCGAGATCATGCGAACTTGTTCAAGAAACTCAAAGTCCAGCTTTTGCGCTTCATCTATAATCATGATGCACTGCCGGCCTTCTTTATATTCGCTAATTAAGAACTTAGTCAGTTCACCATAAAGCTGAACCTGCCCCTCAACTCCCTCAGGAATAATTCCGAAGCTAAACAAAATCCACTTCAGTAATTCAGATCGTTCGTAAACCACAGTATGGTTTAGCAGCCCCACGGTGTACTTAGAATCATCCCGATCCAGCAGCTTCCGAACAAGCGTCGTTTTACCTGTTCCAACATCGCCGGTGATGATAGCGAAGCCGTCTTTAGTCAGGCCGTACTCAAGTACACTCAACGCCTGCTGGTACTGACTACTCATAAAAAGATAGTCAGGGTCAGGCACTAGATTGAAGGGCATCTCTTCGAGCCCATAAAACTCACAATACATAAGTTTTCCAATTCACTGTTATGTCACACAAAGGCTGTTGAACTAATGAAGTCATTACCAGCAACTACTTGAACCAAGCGAGCTATGAATACTAATACCCCCACTCCTGCTGAGCTTTCCGATCGCTATCTGGAGCATTATTAAGCACATAGCCGGCAATATTTACATCTTTCAACAAGTCCATACAGGATTCCAGCTGTTCGCGGGTAGTATGACCGGAATCCACAACCACCAATACCGCATCCAGGTTTGCGGACAGAGCGACCGCATCATCTCCCACGAATACGGGGGGCAAATCAAAAATGGCTACCAGGTTATCGTCATTCTGCCTAACCTGGTCAATGAGAATCCGCAATGCATCCCCCATTAACAAATCGGAGGAGCCCTGCAGGGGGTGCGTGTTAACAATCACACCTAAATCGTCAATCCCGGGACAGACAACTACCTCTTCCAGAGAAGCCTTCCAGGATAAAAACTCACCCAGACCGTAATCCGGGTCGATTCCGAACATTCGGCTGAGTGCAACTTTCCGCATATCCGCATCAATCAATAGCGCAGAATGGTTCGGCGTCATCGCAATAGCAACAGCCAAATTAGTGGCTGTCAACGTTTTACCGGAGGAGGATGACGGTCCTGTTACGCCAATCACCCGCCATTTATTCTGGGACATCACACGAAGAATTTTAGTGCGCAGTAAGCGGTACGACTCCGACACCGGGTTGGTCAGCATACCCGCAATAATCTTGTTCGACTCCAGCAGCGGCTTCGGAACTTCAATTCTGTTGTCAAAAGCAGAACCCAGACCAGATACAATTCGTTTGTCTTCCTGAACAACTTCGCGGGTTTTGTTCGCCTGTTTAATTGCCCTCGTAATACGATCCATATTATTCAAACCTTCCAAAGGAAGATAACTTCCTGAAAATGCAACACTTCATTATCGGTATTAGCCCCCATGCTCAAATGTTCCGGAATAAATATACTCCTTGGTCAACATGCGATCCACCAACGAGTCTCCACCTTACGGCTGACAACTAACTCAATTCATTATAACGTAAGGTGCTTATATTTGGCCTGCTACCCACAACTATATAGTGTAGCTTTGATCACTATTTATGAAATAAATTCGAGCCCTCTAAAGCGCAGGCAAACCCTACCACGTGCGGCCAGGCAATTAATCGGGCAAAACGTCAAGCCAGCCTCAGCGAAAAAGCAAATTTCATACCAAGACAACAACACTCATATCGAACACGACAAAAAAATAGCGCTGGTTTATGCCGTCACCCGTTAAGCCATCGGCACATTCACTAATTTACCCCTAAACCATTAAGCATCGGCGCTAATACGGTGAGCTATGATAAGCCGAGGCGACAATATTAGACAGCTTTATCCACCTAACAGCATCGAAGTCTATACAGAAATTAACACTGTTATATACATCCACGCGACCCGAGCAATTTCTGAATTAAAACTTACACGCCTTTATCAATGAAAGAGTTTTTCATTCAGGTAGAGTCGACTACAATAACCCCCGCAAATTATACCAACCGATATTGCACAGTGCATTACCGGTATCAATTTGAAATTCCGGGCTCCCGCCAAGACCATGCAATTGACTGACCCTAAGTGCGCCCTGATTCCAAGCTACATTCACAAGGCCACCTATGCGCAGTAGCCCATTTATTAAAAACATTATGCTCATGATAAGCGGAGGCGCAGCTGGCTCGCTATTTTCGCTCGCCATAGCGCCGATTATTAGCCGCTTGTACGACCCGGCCGACTTCGGTGTAGCAGCACTGTTCCTGTCAATTGCCGCGCTCATAGGCAACCTGGCTCCGCTCACCTATGAGCGAGCGATTGTGATAAGCAAAACTCAAGATGAAGCAAACTCGCTGTTGAACGCCGCGTTATTTTGCATGTTTACCGTACTTATATGCACCACGCTGATCTTGGTCACAAACTCCATGCATAGTTTCCTCCCTTATCAGGATAAGCTGGGAGCCTGGCTGTATTTAGTGCCCGTGATGGCGCTAATCGTCGGATCCGGCGTGATCCTCGAGATGTGGACCGTACGCTACAAACACTTCAAAAATCTGGCTATGGCCAATATGGTAGACCCAATATCACTCGGTTCAACCAGGCTGGCACTGGGTTATTTTCTAGGGTCGGCCGTTTGGCCGCTAATTAGCGGCCTATTTATTGGTGCACTTTTCAAGATCGGAATTCTGGCTTCTTTAAGTTTAAGCACACTGAAAACTGCATTTAGGAGCTTTAACGCACGATCCCTCAAAAAGACCCTGCGGGAGTATAAGGATTTTCCCATATTTAATGCGCCTGCAAGCTTTATCAACCGACTTGCGTCCGAGCTGCCCATGTTGATATTCGGAGCACTGTACGCGCCTGAAATCGTGGGTTTCTATGCGATCGCTATCCGCCTGCTGCAAGCCCCCGTTACGGTCTGTTCCAATACTGCCAGGAAGGTATACCATCAACGCTTGGCCGAGCAAAAAAACAACGGTAAAAGACTTACGAAATCGTACATTCAATTTCTGGCGTTCTGTTTTGTAGTCGGCCTGGTACCTTTTGGCGCACTTTATTTGTTCGGTGAGGAGTTTATAACCCTGTTGCTCGGGGAAAAGTGGAGAACAGCGGGCGTCTACAGCGAAATACTAATTCCCTGGCTTTTCTCTCTTTGGCTTACCATACCCAGCTCGGTCGTCGTTGAGGTGCTTAGAAAACAAAATATTTGGCTATATGTGCAAGTATTTCACCTGACTTCAAGGTCGTTAGTCTTCTTTCTGGGCTCCCTATACGCTCTCAGCATCGAGGAGATGTTGCACTATTTTGTTCTGGTTTGCTTGGCTGGAAGCTTACTGGTCATGACAGTTTGCTTTGTAACCTCGTACCGTTATGACAAGGGTTTGAGCGACGCCAACTCTCCTTCCCCTTAATCAGTAAACATAGAAGCCCATCGGGTATCTTTATAAGCGGCCTTGAGTTCCGAATAGTTCTCTACTAAATCTGGTAACTTTTCCGGGTTTTGGCGCTTTAACACGGTGCGGGGAGGTAATCTATCCATACCTAGAAAATCCAGGATCTGCTGGTAAACTTCCGGATCACGCACAAAATCCTCATAAAACACAGTCATGGTCTTATGGTTCTTAAATGTCGTGTTCGCTGTCTCAACCCTCGATTCCGTCTTTTCGAAAACATCTCTCAGCTCTTCGACTGATATATAAACTTTCTTTTTTTCCGTCGCCCCCCTGCCCTGATGGGTAGACATCCACTGGTCATTAGCGACCGCAATTTTGTGGGATACATGGCTTTTCAACACATTACGGCGTTGTAAGTGGATCACGCGAATGTCCTCCATGCGGGCAAGATCGCCCCACACATCACATGTTTCCTGATCCAACGGATGATAATAAAAAATTTTGAAGCCTTTGGCCTTGATATAAGCTGGCTGCTTACGGTAAGCGGACTGCAGGATAGTCTTGTAGTTTCTGCCACTCAATTTCCAGAATTTCTCGCCTTCACAATATACGTTCGGATGAGAATTCAGATAAGAGAGCAATAGGTTCGACCCGGTCCGAGACTTCGTCAAAACCATGAATTTCTGGTAATCACGCCCCCCAAACAAACCGAGCACATTCAGTTTAACGACTTTATATGCTTTAGCTGGGTCTTTTTTCGCTGCTTCAAACATTTCGATGTATTTGTTCATTGGACCTTAATACCTTCAACCACATCCCACCAAATGTCCGTCGATTCAGAACCTGGACTGAATTGGCTGCAGACCCCAAGGCCAGCCCCCCAAACTGTCCGGGAACCAGATCGCCCTATGGACTCGCGGCACAAACTATAACTCTAGCCCAAATCCTGCCCACCACGACAGTGGCCCAATGGAAATGGCCCAGTAATAAGACAGTAGAAGCAGAATCGACAAAGAGCCGCAAGATTACAACCGAAAACTAGCCAGATCAAGACGAAACAGCCCGTACGGGCCGTTTGAGAAAAGCCCAATCAAAATGACATAGAAGATCACACCAAAGCTCGCAAAAATGAGACATACCTCACACTAGTACCCCCTCACCCCCCTATAATAAGACCATCAAATAACTGCACAAGTTTTCGTATGTGTCAGTTTCCATGGAATATGTGCAACCCACATCTCAGAATTCGATATTGCGTGAGGTCTGTATCACATATCAGCGGATCAATGCCCTGCCTTGATTATTTCTGGCTATGGCTTGGACTATAATGAATTCGTTAACCCAGCGAGCACTTGGCTCAGCAAAAAGCGATTTAGTAAGGAGATTTTTCAATGAGCAGATTTACTTTAGGAGTGCGCAGAAGCACATTAAAAAATGTGTGTAAAGCACTTACAGCGAGCCTGGTACTAGCTTCGCCCCTAGCCTATTCCGATATTTTATATCGCGGGGATTTTGAGACTGGATATATAAAGACAGGTGGAAAAGACCGCAACAATAGTTTTTATTATGGTGCTTTCGGGCCTAACTGCTCAAACAGCGTTAATGCCTACAACCAGGACAATGACAACCGCTTAGTCTCAAACAACGTACGTTATGGAAAATACGCAAACGCCCAGACAATCCGCTATAACTGCAACTATAGCTCACTGAACAATGGTATCCACCAAAAACCAAGGCAAGCGCTGAGCATCTTTGAAGCTCAGAAAATTGAAGAAGGCAAAGAGTATTGGGTCGGCCTGTCTTTTAAAGTAGATAGCAGCTGGGTCAGCGATCACTCAAATAACCGCGATAACCTTTTCCAACTCTACAAAGAAAAAAATTCAAACGGTGCATCCGGACGAAGAAATGCGGCTAACGCCATAAATATCGAGGAATTCGACGGCAAATTCCGAGCCAGCTTCAGAAACAGCTATTCAAGCTCAGGACAATCGAAAAGTTATTCCTGGCCTACCAAAAAGAACCAATGGCAGGACGTCGTATTTAACTTCCGTATGTGCAAAAAAGGCACAAAAAATTGCAACGGCTTCATTAAAATGTACCTCAACGGAAGCTCCAAACCAGTCTTCACTCACAGCGGCACCAACACAGAAACGGATCGGCACAAAATCGCGATGAATATATACAAATATTCTTGGCATTGTATGGACGCATCATCGAAGACTTACAAACAGTGCATGGCCAACAAGGCATCTACTCGCTCCACGAAGCCACGCACAGTGTACTTTGATGAGCTCATGGTCGGCGACCATAATAGTAGCATTGGTGAAATTGCCCCCTACTATTTTGGCTCTGCACCGAACCCACCCAGCTCTTTAGCTGCAAAAGTTAACTAAAAGTAAAAACTGAAAACTAAAAAATCCGATGCTACCAATTAGCATCGGATTTTTTATGCCAAGCCAGATACCACCGATTTTCCTCAGTAAACTCCTCAGCTTACCCAACGTGCCCTGACAACAGCCCATGCCTCATTGCACCTCGCGAATCAGTTAATATGGGCCGCCCCCCCTATCACTTTCCAAATTCTTCGCCTTGGCAAAACCGGAATATCTGAATTATGCTGCTCTGAGTATTTGATTTTAGCAAACTCAAGCAGTGGACTAGTCCCCACTGAATCACATTGGAGCAGACTGTAACGAACAGCTTAGCGATGGGGAGCAGCCATTATTTATCCACATACATTGAACTAGCCGAGAGACAGCTGAATTACCAAGCTAACCTAACCCGGCCACCTACTTTAGTCGATTACAGGAATAATTCCGATGGGCTTGGCCCCGGTAATAGCTAACATATCCCTGGCACTCCGAACTGTATTATCCATAACCTCAGACATAAAAACTCGTCCGCCGGCCACAACAGCTGCAAAAATAAAAGAAAGCATAAATAAGGCAATACGATTAGGCCTGACCGGCTCACGTGGTAAATTTGCGCCGGCGAGCAAAGTGAACCGTTCGCCCTTTTGCTCTTGTTCCATACTTTGCGCCAGCTGAGCTTCATACAGCCGGCTTTTTATGTTCGAATACTCTTTCTGGGCCCGCTCCAAATCGCGCATGAGCTGGTTATATCTCAGCTCTACCGCAGGATTCGCACCGAATTTTTTCCCTAATTCGTCTATTGTGCTTTGAAACTGCGCTTTTCTGGCCTTTGTACTTTCCAGTTGGGATATTACCTGGTTCAACTCTTCCGAAATAGATAAGTATTCAGGGTTAGTCGCTACCACCAAATCACCTTGATCTGCATAACTACCAGATGCGATCTCGCTCTCCAGATCCTTAATCAACTTTTGTTGCTGAATCACATCCGGATGATTCTGAGTGTAGGACTGCAACGCTATTTGCAGATCTAGCTTAGCTTGCTGAAGCCGAACCACGGGGTCTTGCAAGGCAGCCGAATCTGTATTATCGGAAATCACATGTTTGCGTGTACCTTTCAGACGGGCCCTCAACTGCCCCTCCCTTGATTCAAGAAAGCTGATTTCGCCGTTGATATTGATAAGCTCCTCTCGCTTATTGCCAACTTCTTTTCTTGCGTCATCCAATTGCTCTGGTAAAAATTCAAAATCCTGCTCGCGAAGCTGGGCTATTTCGTTTTCCACCCCATGTATCTCTTCTTTCAGCCGCGCTTGTACCTGGTTGAGGAACGTGGTCACCTGAACCGTTTTTTCCGATCGAGCGCTTTTATTTTCCAATAGTAGAAGTTGAGTCAACTCGCTGGACATCGTTGCGGCCAATTTAGGGTCGGTTGATTCGTACGCCACAACAAAAGAAACCACAACATTACTGCTACGACCACTCTTTCCCTCTGTCACTGAAACATCCATCAAATCCACGTAAAGATTCTCAAATATAGTATCGAGAACTTCCATTTCATCTTCGGTCAACTCTGATTCGACTATATCGGGGCCAGCTGTAGTCAGATCGCCCAACCCAGAACTCTCGATATCCTCCACAGTCAAATCGCTGTTACTCAACTCGTCAGCTAACGTAGAATCCAATGCTTCAGGGCTTACCTTAGCATCTGCTGGTTCTTGCAAAGATGGCAGCATGCCTACTTTGCGGGCAAGCTTGATCAGTTTTTGCTGGGAATAGGCCTTCTGCTGCAGTACCTGAATACGCTCCTGAATGTTCCCGGTTATAGTAGTCGACACAAGATCAGCAGAAATCTGACGTTCGATCAAAACCGTTGACTCTGACCTGTACACGTACGGCATCGACATAACGATTGCAACCCCAATCAGAAGCGCTATGGTAAATGTAACTATGAACGCTATTTTTCTCCGCTTGACCGCATCCAGCAGGTTACCGATATCTTTCAAACTACTCGCTTCATTCATTTAACTAAAATCCTTTGAGATAAGGCACATGAACCCCTTAGGCTGGGGGTATCTAGCTAAGGCGAATGGTGTATTATTCTATTCAGGCCATATTAGTGCAATAGAAAGAATGTGACACTAAACCCACAAAGCCCCCTAAACAAGTAACATTGCGTAAGCAACTTTTCCCGCTGGCGAACAGTAGAGGCTAGACAATTCCGCACCAGCCTTTTACCGCTCCATACTTGTTTGAAATACAGAGCTATAATGACAAATGCGCTAACAAGTTAACCTTAGCTGTCTTGACTTTAAAGTGGCTGCAAATGCAAAATGCCTGAGGCATCAACCCTGAGTATAGCTGCGCTATTTTGACTTGCTTTGCACCTAGACGCAGAAAGCCTCCCAAAGTGTGGGCATTCAGAAGCCGGGCAAGCCGTCAGAAACAGGGCGATTTAACCATCAATTGTACGGACTACCCCCGCCCACAGCCATCCAATCAATCCGATGACATTAAGAATGTAGATAAGTAAATAATGGCTAGCTATACGAATTATGTAAAAGCCCTCAAGACACTGCTCGACCGTGTTCCATATTGGAGGCGGGTTTCGATGTCCTTTATAACGGTTTTTGTGTTGGGCACGCTAGCGGTTAGCCTTATTCCGCCAACCTATAGATCATTAGTCAAAATAATGTTCGTGCAGAATGAAATGCCTGAACCCCTTCTTGATACGACTGTCGGGGGCTCTACGGAAGAGAGGGTTAAGATACTTTTCACTCAACTGACTACATCTGAGAAAATCAAATATTACGTAGTTGAGCATAAATTGAAAACTACGGCTCTGGATGCACTCGAAGAAGAAGAGATCGATAGTATAACTGAGGACCTCAGAGGCAAACTATCCTTTCGATTCTATGAGGAGCTTTTGGGTCGTGAAGCCTGGGGTAGAGAGATATTCAAAACCACCGGGTTTGTCATCGGTGTCGATGGTCCTGATCCGGACTTGACCGTGGGGGTCATTAACGCCCTGGGTATCGATATGGTTTTGGAAAACCAGGAATCAAGAATTCAAGAAGCTCAGAGCGCCCTGAACTTTGTATTGTCACAAGAAGCCTTTTATAAATCAAAAACCAAAGATCTTGAAACTCAGATTGCCGGCTTAGAGCAGTCTAACTACGACATTTTACCCAAACAAAATTTAGCAAATAGAAACAAGCTACTTAAACTCAGAGAACGGGTAAATTTTTTAAACAACACGATAGAACTAGAGGAAAGTTTATTAAATCAAACCAACCGGCAACTTGATTTGTTCCCCTCCGATGCAAATGCAAATCAGGTGACAGCTTACCTGCAGAGGTTGCTGAGCGATTACACGACACAGCTGACCATGTTAAAGGAAAGTGTAAAGAGCGATCACCCGGACATAGTGAACTTAAAAGAAAATATTCTGGAGCTAGAAACTCAATTAAAATCCGGCAATGCCATCCCGAATGCCGCGATACTAAAAGACTCGATATTCTACAAGCGTCTCATCGATAAAAAAGACAGGCTCGCGTCTGAAATCGAAAGAAGAAAACTCTTGTTGAGTGAGGCCAACCGGGAAATGTCTGAAACAAGTAGCATCCTGCGCAATGCTGAAAACTCAATAGAAAGAAAATACAATGATCTGGTGCTGGATCAACATATCGTGCGCAAAGAACTAGATGAACTAAGAAGAAAAATCTATCATGCTCGAGTCGCTCTTGCATTAGAAAAGTCGGGTAAAGCCGGGGGTCTTGATCTTATATCGCAGGCGGCAAAGCCAAAGAACTCTATTTACCCGAATAAATTAGGCTACTATATTTTCATCGTTTACGTAGCTCTGCTCGCTTCATGGCTCAGCCTTAGAATAAAAGCACCTAGAAATACTATGATTAATACCAGCAAAGATCTCGAATCCATTGTCGGATCAAACATGATTTATACCATTCCGACCATCGGATAGAGACGCTAGGCTTCGAATATGGAAACCAGTCTGGCGATATTACTTTCTTTCGAAAACTCATCGAGCACGTGCTTCTGAGCGCCGTCGACCAACTGCGCTTTCAGGTCATTATTGGATATTAACTTCAACATAGATCTAGCCAATGATTCCGGATCCGCTGGGGAGGCCAACAAACCTGTGACCTCGTCAATGACCAATTCAGGTACTCCGGATACTGTTGTGCTTATGGATGGAATCCCATAGGACATGGACTCCATCAAAACAACCGGGATACCATCCACGTCGCCACTTTCTCGATCCTGTTCGCATGCCAAAACAAAGCAATCCAGGCTTCTCATCCAGGCGGACACAGCAGATGGATGTAGAGCACCAACCAAACTAACCGCACTTTGCAAACCCAGCTCATTGATTAAGTTTTCGATCTCCGAACGCTGCGGCCCACTTCCAGCGATCTGCAATGAGAGCGGTTGGAGTTTACTTTCGTTCAAAACGATTTTAAATGCTCTAAGCAAGGTTAAAAAACCTTTTTTTCGCACCAGCCGACCCAAACTTCCAAAAACGAAACCTGACGGATTGGACTGACTCGATTCAACCTCGCTTCTTCCGGATTCCGGCAGATCCAGAATACACCTGACAACTAAAATTTTTGACGGTTGTATACCTATGGATTCGAAGTAGTTCTTATTGAAATCGGAAATCGTCACTAGAGATTTAGCACGCTGTGCTTTTTCCACCAAAAGCTGGCCATGATTATAGATATCCGCTGCATGTGCAGTTACGGTAAATGGGACTCCGCATAAAGACGATGCATACATCGCAACCTGGGCAGGGCTATGTATAAAGTGCACATGAAGATGATCTACTCTGTATTCGCTTAGCTGTCTTGCTAGAAAGTTCGCAGCTAAGAATTGAAAAACTAATTTTCCTTTTGCTTTCGGCCCTTTAGTTACACTCATGTCATGCCAGAGCAAACCGAGAGTTTTGAACATACTTTTAGGTGAGGAGACAAGCGCAATAAAAAACGCATATATATGCAGAATCCCAGATTTTGAGTATATCGCCAGTGCCTCCGGCAATCCCTGCTGATCAACATCGGCGCTATTCGGGTTGCCTCTTAGTGAATATATCGATATTTGATAGCCAAGGGAGATCAACACACGGATTTCCCTGTAGACAAACGTCTCAGATACCACCGGATATTCCGGTACCAAATAAGCAATATGCTTTTTCGATTTCACAAAAGTTCCCTTAATATCGACGACTTATCATTGAATCGCTGCCTTCGCTTTATAAAGCTCAATATAAGGGCCTGCTCCACCGGATGATTCACCCACAAACGACTCAATCAGCTCCAAGTTAGGACTACTTCGGACACTATCAAGAAACTCCATTCCTACGCCTTTATATTTCGGGGATTTCAATAGATAGTCTGGCCGTATCACAAAGTATTCAATACCTTCAGCAAGATATTCTTCCAGGTTAACAAGAGTCCGATCATTATATAACGTCAGGTCGTAGCGTTTTCCGGTGTTAGCCTCTAACTCAAGTTGAAAATACTTTGCCTTGCCTGACTCATTTCTTTCTTGAAATTGCTTAATTGCGACCTGTATATTTTCCCGTGAGTTCAAAAGCGGCGTGGAACCACGAAAGCTTTGAGCGGTAAACCCTTCAATCAATATTTTCGAGTTTGCAGGGACGTTTGATTCAATCCAGTTTCGAGATACAGTGCGTGAGTCCTGAATCAGTAGCTTAGCATTAGCTTTGATTACCCCTTGAACTCCAACGATAAAAAGTAATGCGACTAGTAGCAACGACAAGGTCGTAGAACTAACAGGAACATGTTTGCTAATGAATGTAGCCACCACCACTATCAATTGAGCTGCGAAAATGGCAAAAATAGGAGTCAGCGGCAGCACATACCGGGTAAACATAAGTACAGGATCCGCAGACAAAGCCAATGCCAGGAAAAAAATGCCGCCGAACAAAACTAACAAAATAGCCCCAAGTTTTGGCTTTAAAAACGCAGACAACATACCTACGAGAGACAGAACAAAAACAATGACTCCCATGCTTGAAATAATTGCGTCAATATAATAGCCGAGAGGACTGAAAGCTTCCGCCCCCCCTTCCAGGCCATCAAGCCCGGAGCCCCCATCTGCATCCCCACTGCTACCTTTGTAAATCTTAAACACACCAGATATGACGGTTGTAAAGTAGAACAGAATTCCAGGATTCCCCAATACATAGACGAGGACCAAAAAAAGACACGCCAAGATCCATTTTTTATCAAAAGCAGCCAGCACCACATTTCGACTTTCAGATTTCTGACGAGATAGATGTGCTAGATAAAAAGGGAACACAAGTATAAAACCGGGCATCTTAGTCATTGAGGCAAGCGCAATAAAAAATGCTGCCCATAGATAGTTACTCAGTTTATTGCTTTCCAAAACACGTAATATAAAAATAAATGAGGCAAGGCAAAGGCAGGTGAGCGGAATGTCTACCGTTATATAATGTGATAACTGGGCATGAAGCAGGTTAACGCACAATAAGGCTGCAGCGATGACTCCAACCAACCTGGAATACACCCTGCTTCCTATCTTATAAACAAGGAATAAGCACAAGGTGCCGATTACCGCGGTAGTAAATCGGCCCATCAAATAGAAGTAACTTGGATCACGAATAAACAATAAAGCAAAATCTTTTGCTGAATCCACCATCCCAACTAATTTTAGAAAGACAAATAGCAGACCAAAGTCGGCGAAAAGCACATAAAAATACCCACCCTTTCCGATCCTGGTGAAATCAAAACTACCACTTGCCAGCTGTAACGCGCGATTGACTTCAAAGCCCTCGTCCTCATGATAGAGATTCGGCAGCCCGAAGGAGATTCCCCATACACGAAGCACAAAACCAACGAACATCACGCCTATCAACAACCAAAGCAAAGGAGACTGACGTACTTCCGCCATACCATTTTTCAGATAAACCCAGATTAGCTTCATTTACAGCTCCCCAAACCCTTTCGAGAGATCACTTACCATTAAAATCACTTCCGTTGCAACTCGGGTAGACCCACTAGTTTACACATGAATCTAAACCACGCTGGCCCTGTTCTTACGACAGCCCTACTCAATCACGGCCGAATCGAGCCTTAAAGTATTCCGCACTTTCGTTTACTCCGTCGGAGTAGGATGTCCATCTAAAATTGAATACACGATCAATACGCCGGCTATCCAATTTTATGTGCTGCCCCCAAAGTCTCACCAAAGAGGGTGGCATGCTTTCAGGTAGCCACTCCGCTCGCACCCGAAACTTGCTAAAAACGCGCTCCATCACTTTGATTGGCGGGGCCACTAATTTTGTTTCCACCAATACAGCCTTACTGCTTAAATAACGCAATGGTGTCGCTTCCAATGCCATTGCAAAATCGTGAAAATAGCGATTCCAGCGGGGGCTATCAGGCGCGGAGAGATTAAACCGGTTCAGACCATGATCGTCTAATGCCTGGAGGCAATGCAAAGTAGCATTTGCAACGTCATCCACATGAACCAAATTGGACCAACCATCACCCGCTTCAGCCAAATCACCTAATCGGCGGGAACTAAGCAGTTTTCCGACCCTATCAGTCCATAGCTGGCTACCTGGGCCATAAATACACCCCGGCCTCAATATATATAGGCTTCCACCCTGATCGGCATATCGCTCAAACGCCCTTTCCGCCGCTATCTTCGCCTCCCCATACCAACCAATATTCGGTTCTAAGCCCGTAGACTCTGTAACCAACCCTTCTTGATTACCGTAGACCGACATTGTGCTCATGTGTATCAATTTTGGTTTATGGGGAGTATTTAGCAGGACACTCACTAGGGACTCAGATGTCTCCATTATGGTCTGCTTGGATCCCGTTACGCAATTCACGACACAACCTACATCGGACACTGCCCTGGCCAACTGCGCTCTATCCAAGGCGTTAATAGCGACAGTCCTAACGCCCTTAACAGGACTTGGTCCTCTAGACGCGACTATGGGCATAAAAGCCTCTTGTGCAAGTAATTTTTTTACAATCACCTGCCCCACAAATCCAGATCCACCTAAAACTAGAACATTCATACCGAAGCTGACGGCCTCCGTTGCACAGCACTATCCTTTGATTTCAGAGTAATATGGCCCACTAACCTCAGACCCAAAGCCAATAACGTGAGCGTTGGATTTGCCTGGCTCGACGTAGGAAACACCGCACTGCTTGCAATATACAAATTGCTCACCCCATGCACTTTCAAGTTTTCATCAACAACACTGGTTTCCGGGTCAACGCCCATCCGCGCAGTGCCGATGTGGTGACCACCATAGGCTCCAAAACGCATTAACTCCTCTTCGAACCTACCCTCATCTATCTCAAGTTTCCCCAGCCCGGTCCGTTCGAGCTCATCGGCGAATACTTGCAAGGTTTTCCTCGCAGAAGATATGTCATTCTTCGTATACCGCCAATCAATATTGATTTTTGGCACACCGAGGGCATCCTTATCTCCTGTCAATGTAATACGGCTTTCGGGATTAGGCTCTTGCTCTCCGTGAACCTCCAAGCTGAATAAATTACTTTTATTCGTGAGGATCACTGAAGGAAACTTTCTTGAAGCTAAGCTTCTTTTACGCAACCAATTGAACGCAAATGCAAGGGTATCCAAAGGCGTTGTTACTATGTTCATCACATGTTTCAGATAATGCAGAATGCCTTGCTCGTTTCCGTCTTTTAACCTCACTGCATACTCATAACGGATAAACCATTTCAGAATAAATAATGAGGACAGGACGCCATTTTTATGGGAAGGGTCAATAATTTTTGGGAAATGCAACCGAAGCACAACATTATTTACCGCTAATCGCTTCTGTTCCAATTCAGTAAGCATTATCCGGCGGCGGCAATAAATGCCCTCGGGAGACACATCATAGCCATGATGAATCGAATCTATCGGCCCAGAAAACGTCAGCTTACCCACATTACCGGCAATATGACACTGATAAAAACGACCAACCACATCATGGTCATTCCCAACACCACTAGGATTCACATCATTTGAAGCCAGTAAAAGACGAGCCGTTTCTATTCCTCCCACAGACAAGACGTAATTTATTCCTTTGGCAAAAAACTTTGTCCCCGCCAACGTAGAAAGTTCCAGATGCTCAACTTGCCCCCCCTGCTCTGAAAGCCGGATTCCGATGCAGTTTGCTCCACTTAGAACGCGCAAATTCGGATGCAGCTCAAGGCGCCGCTTATATCTAATATACAGGTCTGTCGGTCTGGAAAAGCGTTCAAGACTGTTAGTATGTAAGCGGACTGATTCCAATCCTTTAATCTGCTCAGGAGTCCCGGGCGTCAACGCAGTTCTCGCGTCATAGTCGTAGGCGCCGGCTTCCAACCAATCATTCGCTTTTTCAAAAAAAGGCGTCAATTGTTCAAATTTGATGGGCCAGCCACTGTAATTCAGATATGGTCTTTTCTCAAAATCGATCGGATCAAAGGGCACGCACCGACCACCCCAGATTGCCGTAGTTCCGCCTAAGCGTCGCTGTCGGTACGTGTCTGTGGGATTATGCAGCGCCTGATCCGTGACCGTACCGGAATACAGAGACTGAATTTCGTCATTCTGTCCCTGTTCTCCGGACTCAAGGAGTAGTACCTGAAACCCCGCCTCGGCAAATTCAAGGGCCATAGGAATACCCGCAGCACCGGCTCCGACAATGACAACCTCAGAGTCCAGGGTTTCACCCTCACGAATATCGGCAGCGTTTTTAATCATTTATATCCCAAATACACTCTAAAAATACATCTTAAATGGTTCGTAGTAGCGTAGGCAGTTGCCACGTTAAGCTAATGCAGCTGACTCCATCCGTCCCGGGTATTTTTGGCGGGTATTTATCAGCGTTTTTTTTCTTTCCGACAAAGCCAGCAGAAAACCGAATAACATATACGTATATTGCCAATAATCCGTTGCGGTATACCGTAAATATTCGATTTTGATCTGATCAAACAGAAAATATAAAATCAACAGCAACGCAAGCTTGGGAAAGTTATCCAAATAAATATCGCCCGTCGTACCGCGTATCGTTGCGCCAACCTTATATAGCAATGTGAGATAAAATAGGATGTACGCTGCCAGCCCCACAGCACCAACAGTGCACAAAATAAACAGATACAAGTTGTGAGGAGGCGGTTCCATAACCGTATGATCGGGAATATCTATTTCACCCTCCATGAACAAACTCATTCTTGGCCCGTGACCCAATATCGGTTTTTCTTCAAACAATTTGATCGCTGCAGGCCATGTTTTTGATCTCGTATCCGGCACCCCACCTTCTATTTCCGTTCCTTGCAGGCGATCGAACAAACGGTTGTAGCTTGTGTAATTGATAACAATAACTGCGGCAATCACGAACAATAACAAACTAGAGACAAGCAGCTTTGCAACCCTAACTACGCCTAGCACATTACTCATAGAAATTAGAAAGACAGAGAAAAACAATACCAGCCCTATTAAACCACCCCGATTACCCGTCGCAATCAGACAACCCAGGTTGGCCAGACTCAGCAAAATGAGATAGGGCTTCTTTTTCTTGTTCTGCGAACATATCAGGTCATAGCAAATCAATAATATTGATATAACAATGTACTCGGCGATCAAACCGGGCATTGTAGATCCAAAAGGGCCGGCGAGTCGTACATCGTCACCGGTTCGCGCGGGAACAATAGAAAAGGAAATCCCGCCTCCCAGATCAATATAATTCTTGTCTCCAGCCCACATTTGTAAAATATTGTAGAGAACAACCAGCACATTCAAAACATGCAGGAGATTAAAAAAGTATTCGTAGTCCTTCATTTTCAGCACAAAGTTATATACCAATACCATACTTAAAAAGCTGGAGACTAACGCTATCAGGTAATATATATGGTCAAGATTTTGGACCGGATGCACCTGAGTAAGGCTTAATAAATAACAGAATAAAATCGTGGCCAAAGCAGGAAACATCGGAATGGTTGTAATAAATTTTCTAACGTAAAGAAAAAACGAAAATAAAAACGCTAACGCCACATTCAGCGTTGCGTAGCGCGTATCGACAATTTGAAACGGGATCAGCAGTACAAAAAAACTAACCAGAAATTTTTCCGATGCACGATAACTTAATAGCAGCGCTACGAAGCACAACACCAGTGCCCCACTTATCTGGTATATCTGCGATAGAGTCAGTTCCATATCAAAACCATTCCAATTCCTAAATTACAATTTCCAATCAGTTGCAACCAGGGGCTCATCAGGACTTTGGGTCAGGGTTGTCCATGGAGTAACACTCCACTCCTAGATCCCGCAGCATCCTGTCAGCCTCGTCTCGATCCTGGTCAGAGATACGCGTCATCCACTTTGCTGACTTGGAATAGTCCTTTTTTTTACCTTCCCACTTGGAGGACGATTGTTGCGAGGGTTTATTCAGTTCATCCGTCGCTGGCACATTGCTCAGTTCTAATGCTTGTACTACACGAGGCCACTCTTCAATTGGATGATTTACTAACGTTTCGTAGTTTATAACCCGATAGCTGTCAGTCTCGGGCTGTTCTAACGGGTGCTGGTTTTCAATTGCCCATATCAACGTGTTCATCTGAGCTGGACTTAAGTCTGCATTGAGGTAGCGGTCGTATCGTTTTCCTAAACTAGACATGAAAAACGGATCGTTGCAGTAATAGGCCAAGCGTGCAACCGGATTCCAAGACTTTCCTCCCAACCGCAACTGTGATTCGATCACAGCTCCAGGGTGCCGCAGAACCAATACTATCCTGGCGTTAAAATTTGCTTGCAGCCAGGTCAGCATCAGATTGGCACGAATGAACTTAACCAAAATACCTGAGCGATCTAAATTACCCGACATCGACCGATAATTCGCTAGGAAACGCGCCACGAAACGCCTATACGCCTTGACTTTACCCCAGGAGCTAAAGTGCTCCCACCTGGGCAGGACTTTTTGCGGCGGTACCCGATAATCCGTCCAGAATGAACGAAACTGCCCATTAAAGACATCGCTCAAAAAGGATTTTAACTCGGGAGACTGATGCTGTTTATCAAGGAAGGCATATTCGAATTGAGGTACTTTACTGGAGACCGATTTTAAAGGCTCAAATACTGGCCTCAAATCATTGGCATTCGCCAGTGAATCCTGAATCCACGTTGTTCCACTGCGCCCTGACCCCAGTATCAACCTGACCGGCTCGCCACCCATTACTTCTTCTTTCATGATTTCAGTCTTAACTATCCCATTTCAACACAAGCCACCCCATTAATCTGTACTGCCCTTGCGCTAAATAGATGTACACAATAACTTAAATTATGGATTCGAAGGGAGAAATGCAGACTTAACCATCACCAATCGGACGCGACATTTTAATACGCAGTTTCAACACTTTAAACAAAAACACGACATTGCCCACAGCATACCGCCTGAACAACCGTCTGGGCTCTTGTGCCAGGCGAAACAACCATTCGAAGCCAGCCTTTTGAATCCAGACCGGAGCCCTTGCTACCGTACCGGTAAGAAAGTCAAAAATAGCGCCACCGGAAACAATCAATCGGACACCGGGCAGTGCATGACGGTTATTCTCGACCCATAACTCCTGCATCGGAACGCCCATTGCAACAATCAGGACCTGGGCGCCGCTATCATTAATCTTCTTAAGAATTTCGTCCGTATCCTTAAAATAGCCATCAGAATACCCTACCACTGGTGCTTGAGGGCATCGTGCCTGGATTTCCCGGCTAGCCTTGGCAACGACTTCAGGCTTGGCACCCAACAGGTATACACCCTTTTCGCACAATTTAGGGGTGCTCAAAATCTTCGGTATCAGATCTGTGCCATTCATGTTTTCCTGGAATCGAAATCCAAGTAGGCTGGCTCCGATTTGAATTCCGACGCCGTCATTCAGAACAAAAGTACTTGAATTCAATGCTTTGCGGTATTCCATGTCAACCTGAGCAATGTTGAAACAATGCGCATTCACGAAATTCACCACGACCTGGCCACCGGTTGCCATTTCAGCACGCAGTTGGTCAAAAAATTCAGAAGTGTTTAGCCTATTCATTGATAGGTTGTAATAGGCTTCTTTCATACTTCTGACATACGTGGAATCACTAATTATGTTTGCTTCAAATAGACTCTTCGATGGAGAACCAGTCATACAAGTTCCGTTTAAGTTCAATACATGTCGAAAAGTAAGCATTAGGCTAACCTTTCCCGGACGGGAAATCATTTCGAGATTTGTTACCACTTAACACTGTTAGGCAACGAATTCAGCCGCTATTCACATAATTTGACGCTATTTCAACGATAATCATGCATATCTACTTTAGTAGTCCCGTTAACTACAGTTTGAAACTCAGCATCCTTAAGAAAATGCTTGTAGTAGACTTTAAATAATAGACGATGTGCGTACAAAGTAACCCTTAAAATATTCACCAGAATTGGTAATTTTCGACTATCGTCACCTTTTGAGAGATTACGTTTGACTGACTGAATCAAAGTGAACTCCGATTGTAGCTTTGACGCATTACCAATGACATTGTGCCCATAGGCTAAGCGCTTGCTTTTGGCAAATAGCCCCTTAAGGTCACGTGGAGGGTGGCGCACAACCACTTCGTCTGCATAGGTTTGCTGTAACGAGCCTTCGTCATACACACGCCGCCCCATCTCCATATCACCACCTGAAAACAGGCTTTCTTCAAAACCTCCGAGCTTCTCCAGCAGACTTCGCCGAACCCAGACATTTGCAGTAGGCGCATAATGAATGGAGCTCATATGCCACCGGGTATTAAAATCTATCAACTGTTGATAATCGGCAACCGTCTCACTAACACCCTCACGAATGACCTGGATACTGCCACCGACGTAGTCATGAGTATCCAGTTTCTGCACCGCATTGACGATCCATTGCCGGTCGACAAATATATCAGCATCGACAAAGCCGATCAGTGAGCCGTGACTGCATTCTATACCCCTGTTCCGGGCAAAATATGAACCCCGGTTGGGATTTATGCTAACTTCAACCAGCTTTTCTGTCCTGCAGAACTGTGAAATATCAGGATCTGCGCCATCATTTACCACGATTATCTCAAGCTCGAAACCCGGCACGCCGTGGCACGCTTTAATTGAACCTATGGTGTCACTCAGGCCTGCCAAGTCTTTATACACCGGAATTATAATGCTTAAAAGACTGGCGTTAGCTGGGTTACTAAAGTTCAATTTATTCATATACCACTACCTGAGGATTTTAATTTCCACTTGCCTGTATATTGCATTGTTGTGGAGCGTCATTCTAAGATTGAATCTGGATGGCAAAACCATGCTAAACGCCTGTAGCACGGGTGATAAACGTCAGCTCATGAGCACCTCTGATTCTCAGCACCAGTAGTCAATTGATTTTGCGGGATTGTTTGGCGTGTGATTAGACAATGGATTGCCATCTAAGTCCAGCCAATCCAATAACACACGGGTGTATTTGGTTATCTTTGCGCTTATGTAGATCCATCGCAGAAAGCATCCTTGAAACGTCAGGTTTGGTCTATCTCTGTACCCAGTTCACAAACAACCCTATTTCCTCTCACTGCAGGATAGTAAAGCAGTGCAAAAAGGTCCGGTATGAACTACCCCACAGATCGAAAAGAAAGCAAAAACATCCTATTACAGGTGATAGCCTCCATTCCGAAGGGCAAGGTTTCCACCTATGGTGGTGTTGCCGCTTTAGCCGGTATGCCCCGCCACGCCCGCTACGTCGGTACCGTCTTAAAGAATCTACCCGCCGGTAGCAAGATTCCCTGGCACCGGGTCGTTAACAGTAAAGGCGAATCTTCATTTCCGCCAGGAAGTGACCACTGGCAGCAGCAGCAACAACGACTGCAAGATGAAGGCATCGTCATGAGCGGTCGTAAAATTGATCTCAAACAGTATCTATGGACACCTTAGCCATTCCTATTTTCTCTCGATACATCAGATAGATAGCGAGCATAACGGCCGGCGTCCCGAGTAGCGCAGCGTATACAAAAAACCACTCATATCCGTGCGCATCCACCATCACCCCGGAAAATCCGCCGATGAACTTGCCAGGCAAGGTCATTAGGGAGCTGAACAACGCATATTGAGTTGCGGTGTAGTGCTTGTTAGTAAGACTAGACAAGTAGGCAATAAATACCACGTTTGATATCCCTCCTGACAGGTTATCGGCGCTGATCACCGTTGCCAGAAAAGCCAAATCTTTGGGCTGTCCCGCCATCCAGGAAAAAAGCAGGTTAGTCAGCGCTACCAGTACGGCGCCCAGAATCAAGGGGCGAAACAGCCCGAAATGGGCCACCAAGACGCCACCCAGAATCGAGCCGGCAATCGTCATAAAGAAACCAAAAAACTTGGCCACAGAGGCGATTTCTGACTTGCTGTAACCTATGTCCAGGTAGAACGGGTTTGCCATCACCCCCATGGTTATGTCACTGATTCTGAACACCGATATAAACAGCAAAATGACTAAGGCATAGGCTCCATTTCGCCTAAAGAATTCCACGAAAGGTGTCACGACCGCCCCAAGAAACCACTCCACGCGGTATCGGGGCAAGAGATAGGGAATCGCCGGAACCCGTTTGGCCACCTGCATGACTTCGTTTTCCAGCTCCATCGTGCCGCGGTCAATATTCACCAGTGGCTCACTCACTAGCAAGGTGCAGATGACACCCACCGACATCAACGCTGCCATCACCAAATAAGCGAAGCGCCAGTCGACCCAATCCGCCAAATAAAACGTGCCCGCACCGGCCACCAACATGGCAACCCGGTAGCCGAATATGTACGTGGCCGCCATGTTGGCCTGCATCTCGTTACCCGCTGATTCGATCCGGTAAGCGTCAATACAGATATCCTGGGTAGCGGATAGGAAAGCCACACACACAGCCAATTGGGCCAGCAAGGTAAGCTCTTTGGTTACATCGGTCATAGCCATCGCAGCCAACGCCAGCATAATGCCCATTTGCGCCAACAGCATCCAGCTACGGCGCTGACCAAGCTTTTTGCTGAGCCACGGTATACTGCGCCTGTCCACCACTGGCGACCAGAATACCTTGATGGAAAACATGATACCGACCCAACTAAAAAAGCCGATAGTGGAACGATCTACGTTCTCGTCCCGTAGCCACGCAGACAAAGTAGAAAACACCAACAGAAAGGGCAACCCGGCGGAGAACCCGAAAAACAACATAGAAACGACTTTAGGCTGACCGTAAGCCTTGAGTGCTTCAAACCAGCTTAATCTGGCATCGCGCTTCATTCGATTTCCTTCCTGAAGACTTGGCGGCCCGATCGCCGCCTATGCATCCTAACCAATAAATGCCTAAAGGCCAAAAAATCAAGGTCAATCAGTGATATAGTCTTCGCCCCTTGGACATTTGTAGCCATATAAAGTAGACAGATCCTGTGCCCTGAACCAAACTGAAATGCTACGTGCTTCAATAACTATCAGAACAACAAACCGAGCTGAAAAACGCCGTATGCCAAATGCAGACTTACCCATAATGGTTGTGGACGATGCCCGATTTTCCGGTGCCGTCATAGGCCGCACACTTAAAGCGGCCGGCTTTAAAGATATCCGCACTGCGAGCAGTGCACAGCAAGCCCTTACAATGCTGGATTCCCGTCCGGTGAGCGTCCTGATCGCGGATTGGTTAATGCCGGAAATGGACGGACTGGAGCTTGCCAGCAAAGTAAGGCAAATGGACGAAGCATCAAACCACTTTACTTACATTATGCTGCTAACGGCCAAGGAAGGGGACAAAGCGCTGGAGCAGGCATTTGACCAAGGCGTCGATGACTTCATAAATAAGTCTGCTATGAATCAGCAATTGTTACCCCGCATCTACGCTGCTGACCGCTTATCCGCTTTACAAAATCGCCTGCTGAAAGAGAACCAACTGCTGGTGGAATCCAATCAGCGCTTTAAAAAGCACTCCCTGGTTGACCCGTTGACCGGGCTCGGAAATGCCCAGTTTGCCATTGAGCGCCTGAAAGACACTATCCTGCATGCCCGCTCCCGTAATGGTGCAGCGTGCCTGATGATTATCAATATCGATAACTACAAGCCGCTGATGCAAGAGCACGGCAAACAAATATTACGTGAAATTATCGTTGGTGCATCCCGCCGCTTGCGTCAACTTGTCCGGCCCTTGGATGCGGTCGCTCGCCTCTCCAACGAGCAATTCGCTATCGTGACGTACCAGGCTGATATCATGCAAGCAAATGCAGTCACCTATCGCCGCATCTATGACGCATTGAATATCAAAGCACTGAAAAGCAGTAAGGGCTTTATCAGTTTGAAAGCAGCCATGTGCATGTCTGCAGCCGATGAAGAGACCGGCTTCCCTGCTGCGGATAAAATGCTGGCAATAACCCAACGGCAAATTCCCTCCGCACGTGAAACCGGCAGGCTAATGGTGGTACGCTGGCGCCATGCAAAAAGTAACTAAACAACGCCTTTCATGAATGGCCCAACGTGGCATGTGCTGGGAGTCGGCGCCATCGGCTCTCTGTTTGCATGGCGTTTGGCAGAGGCCGGGATGAGGCCACGACTGATACCCCGCCACCAGGGGGCTGCGCAGGTCAATCTACGTTTCCAACCGTTTGCGTCACATGAATTCCTCAACTCGACCTTCGCTACAGACGATGGACACACACCCATAAGCCATCTGCTGGTAACGGTAAAAGCCCATCAAACACAAGCAGCACTCGCCTCCGTTCAACAGCGGCTTGGCTCTGGAAGCACACTGCTCTTACTACAAAACGGGATGGGTACCCTTGATATCGCGCAACGCTTATGCCCCCTCTCCGCCTGCCTGGTGGGTAGCACTACCGAGGGCGCTCATCGCACGCAAGCGAAGAGCATCATTCATGCGGGCGTGGGCAACACCTGGATAGGAGCGCTGCAACCGGAACTGCAGCCGCAAGCCAGGAGCTTGAGCCAATCATGGCAGGCACGTGGGCTGGAGGTGCAATACGACCCCAACATTCTTCAGCGACTGTGGGATAAGCTGGCGATCAACTGCGCCATTAACCCGCTCACAGTGATCTATAACTGTAACAACGGACAGCTGCTTGAAATTCCTCGAGCGTTAAGCGATATGAGGGCGATTTGCTGTGAAGTGGAGGCGGTTATGGCTGGCGTAGGCGTACGTAAACCCATTCCAGGACAGTTATTTGAACTGGTAAAGTCCGTAGCAAAAAGAACCTCAGGCAACGTATCGTCGATGCTGCAGGACGCTCGTGCCGGGCGCGCAACCGAAATCCATTTTATCACCGGCTATTTGGTTGAGCGGGCTGACACCTTAGGCATTCCCGCAGAACACAACAAAGCAATCCTTGCTCAACTGGGCTAGTCGCTTAGCTCGCTTTCACCGCCTGATAGGGAATGTAGTTAGTCGCTTCAGCAATTTCGTTGGTTCGTTTCGAACCAGAGCGCTGACTTAATTCGGTAAAGCGATTAAGCGCATCCAGAGCCAGTTGTTGACACAAAATCTCCAACTCATCATCGCCAGCATTGGCACAGGCGACATAGGCCATGTTAGCCGTTGCTTCCAATTGACCCAGCACAAAAAGTTCATGCTCTGTACCGCGGTGCATCAGGGCGGTTCCGGCTGCCGCACTCAAGAGCTCTTTCAATAGCGCTGTATCTACTTTCAACGAACCCATTATCGCCTCCACAAGCTATCCTGCTTATGTTTAAATTAGTTTTTAAGGGCAGGCCAAACTGAGTCTCCGTCGACTTGACCCACCTTCATCTTAGACGTAAATTGCGCCTCTATTCTGTGACTTTTGATACAAAATAAGCTCGCAAAACCACCTACTCACAAGGAGCTACACCAATGGGTAATCGCTTATCCAAGATCTACACTCGCACAGGCGACCAGGGCACCACCGGCCTGGGTGACGGATCACGGGTAGATAAAGATAGCCTGAGAGTGGAAGCGTACGGCACGACCGATGAGCTGAACTCCGTGTTGGGTATGGTTTTGGCAGAAGAAGGCGTTGCCGAATCCATGGCGCTCTGGCTGCAGGAAATTCAGCATGATCTGTTCGACCTGGGCGCCGAGCTTTGTGTACCGGGCCATAGTGTACTGACCGAGCGCTTTATTACCCGTCTTGAACAGCATATTGATGCCATGAACGCGGATCTCCCTCCCCTGAAAGAGTTTATTCTGCCTGCCGGAAACCGTGCCGCAGCCAGTTGCCATCTGGCCCGCACTGTGTGCCGACGAGCTGAGCGCCGGGTGATGACGCTTTCAAAACAGGAAAGCATCAATAGCTGGGGTATAAAGTATCTGAACCGGCTTTCGGATTTTCTCTTTGTGGCAGCACGGGTGTTGGCACGTGCAAATGGTGGCAAGGAAGTCATGTGGGACCGAAAGCGGTTCGAGACATGATTGATTTTATATTAGGCGGTGCCCGTTCCGGCAAAAGCGCCATGGCAGAGCGCATCGCCACTACACGGGCGAAACAGGTGGTGTATATTGCCACGGCCCAGAACCGGGATGCTGAAATGAGCGCACGCATTCATCATCATCAGACACGCCGGCCGGACAACTGGATCACCGTGGAAGAGCCGGTGGATCTGGATCAGGTGCTGAAAGAATATGACCGGCAGAACCATTTAATATTGGTGGATTGCCTGACGCTTTGGGTATCCAACCTATTGTGCCTGAGCGACTCATCTGTTTTTGCCCTAAAGAAAGCGGCTCTACTGGAACAATTACGCCAACAACAATGCGATTTAATTTTGGTTAGTAACGAAACCGGACTCGGGATCGTACCAATCGGTGATCTCACCCGCCGCTTTGTCGACGAAAGTGGCTGGCTCCATCAGGACATTGCTCAGATCGCCGATCGCGTTACCCTGGTAGTCGCTGGCCTTCCTCAACTATTAAAAGACACTCAATGAATTCAGATAACAGTACCCCCCCCTGGTGGCGCGCACCGGTGCAGCCTCCTTGCGCGACGATGAAGCAAACGGCAACCGAGCGCCAATTGCAATTGACCAAGCCTCCCGGAGCCCTCGGAAAAATGGAGCAGATTGCAGTTCAGTTGGCTGCTATTCAGAACAACCCACAGCCGTCGGTGGAGGCAGTTTACATTACCGTATTCGCCGGCGATCATGGCATCGTTGAAGAAGGGGTTTCCGCTTTTCCTCAAACTGTTACCGTGGAGATGCAACGTAATTTTATCGCAGGTGGCGCCGCCATCAGTGTGATAGCCCGGCATTTGAATGCACAGCTCGAAGTGGTCAACACCGGCACCCACGCCATAACGGAACAATTGCCTGGTGTATTACATGAGCCTGTTGCACTACAAACCAACAGCTTTCTGCGCCAAGAGGCGATGACTGAAGCACAGTGGCAACAAGCTATGTCAATCGGCAAATCCGCGGTGGCGAGAGCCTGTGCAGCGCAAGCCGATTTGTTCATCGGCGGTGAAA
>Ga0207904_1000060_pt1 | contig 95444 bp, 87 predicted proteins | sample MalvirmetaMSP118_FD_184232 | JGI IMG/M metagenome (GOLD analysis project Ga0207904, IMG submission 184232) | Marine viral communities from the Deep Pacific Ocean - MSP-118 (SPAdes) | ecosystem: Environmental > Aquatic > Marine > Oceanic | place: Pacific Ocean | collected 2011-05-30 | reverse complement strand
ATTGGGATTGTTGCCCGTAATCTCATTATTCTTTACACTTAAATCTATACTCGTAAATCCATCTGGTACATTGTCATCACAAACACCTAATAACGTTGGAACTACTATAACTGGTAAAGGGTGGACAGTAAATGTTACTAAACTAGTTGAAGGACAAACTCCATTAGTTGTATATTCAACCGTATAAGATACTCCAGGTGTAGCATTTGTAACAGTTCCTGTTAGAACATCAATAACTGCAGTATCAGTAGGTATTGGATTAAAAGCAAAAGCACCACCTGTTACACCATTTATTGTAGCTGTAGCACCATCGCATGTTGGTGTCATAGTAAATGACGAATCATCAGTAACAAGAACATTAAATGTTTGTGTACTAGATAATGGACAAACTCCAGATGTAGTATATTCAACTGTATAAGATGTACCTGATGTTCCTCCTGTAACAGTTCCGGTTACAGAATCAATCACTGCTGCATCTGTTGGAACTGGATTAAATGTAAATGTTCCTCCAGGTGTTCCTGAAACGGTTGCTGTTGCTCCATCACATGTTGGTGTCATTGTAAATGAAGGGTCATCTGATGTTAATACTGTTACATTTTGAATACTACTAGCTGGACATGTGCCAGAGGTTGTATATTCAACTGAATAAGTTGCAGCAGAAGTTCCTCCTGTTATTGTTCCTGTTGCAGCATTAATAACTGCTGCATCTGTTGGAACTGGATTAAATGCAAAGGTTCCTCCTGGTGTTCCTGTAATGGTTGCTGTTGCTCCATCACATGTTGGTGTCATTGTAAATGATGCATCATCAACAGGAATTACTGTAAAGGTTTGTGTGCTAACACTTGGACAAACTCCAGATGTAGTATATTCAACCGTATAAGATACTCCTGATGTTCCACCTGTAACAGTACCTGTAACCGAATCAATTACAGCTGCATCTGTTGGAACTGGATTAAATGCAAAGGTTCCTCCTGGTGTTCCTGTAATGGTTGCTGTTGCTCCATCACATGTTGGTGTCATTGTAAATGAAGCATCATCAGTAATAAGAACATTAAATGTTTGTGTACTTGACAATGGGCAAATTCCTGTGGTTGTATATTCAACTGTATAAGATGCGCCAGATGTTCCACCTGTTACAGTTCCGGTTACAGAATCAATTACAGCCGCATCTGTAGGAACTGGATTAAATGTAAAAGTTCCTCCTGGTGTTCCTGTAACTGTAGCTGTAGCTCCATCGCATGTTGGCGTCATTGTAAATGAAGCATCATCTGAAGGATTAATAATAAGGTTAAAAGCTGGAGTTAAAGAGACATTGTTACATAATGGGTCTCCAACCCTTTCTATTCTTACATAAATTGGTTGTGGATTACCAATATTAGTATAAGGGCTTACTAATGCTCCTGTACTAGTATCTGCATCTGTAAATGAAGCATAATAAGTAACAATAAAATCTGTAGGTATTTGCGCTCCTAAAACCCCTGGCGTTTGGCTTTCTAAATTAAATTGGGCAAAACCATCATTTGATGGATCATCACAAACCACCATATCTCCAACAGGGTTAATTGTTGGTTGGGATGTTATATTAAGAGTAAATGTTTCTGTTTCATAACAACCAGACGTCTGATACTCTATTCTTACATAAATAATTTGCCCATCTGTACCAACATAAGCTCCTGGTGTTGCAATAGGATTTGTATCAGCATCTGCATCTGCTTGAGTTTCATGATAAGTTACAACCAAATCAGCAGGCACTGGTGTTGGAGCCAACATAACTGGTGTGTTTTGTGTTAAATCAAAAATATAAGGTGGTGCACCTGGGTTACACAAAAATAAATTATTTGGTTGATCATTAATAATTTCAGGAAGCACGTCAATACATACTTGCTCAGTGTATTCACAACCAAAATCATCTGTCACTCTATAGGTATAACAATGTTGCCCTGCTGTTGCTGGCTGAACAGTTATAGTATTTCCTGTAGTATTAATAATAGAAGCATCAGCATCCCAACCTTCTGAAGTGATTACTGGTGTAAATGATAATTCTGGTGGCTGAATGTTTGGATCAAATGCCATTCCCCAAGAAAATATAAAACCATTATCAATAGCTAAATTGTCAACAACTCTAATACACCAATCACCATTTAGTGGGCTACCAACTAAATTAGCAAAAGATTGTTGTGGTAAATAAGTACCAGGAACTATTGAAGCAGAAGGTGGATTACTTCCTGCTATCATAGTAGGTCCATTAACTAATAAGGTTGTACCTGTCATTGAGAAACAGTAATCAGCACCAACACCTGGAGTATTTGAACCATCATCATTCGCTCCTCCCAAGTAGGTACCACCACCACCTGGGTAAGCCTTTAATATTGCTTGTTGACCATTTGGACTTATAATAGTAATTTGCAAATCCCCAAGATATGAATGCTCCATATTAAGGCAAATATTAAGCAATTGGTTAGGATCTGTTAAGGTTTGGTTAGATTCAAAACAATCAACAGTAATGCAAGTTTGGTATACAGCTCCTGAACCATCAGGTAAGAAAGTAGTTCCACTAACAGGTGGTGTACAATCATTAATAAATTCTACAGGATTTACTACTCCTGTAATAGTTGTAGTATCTCCATAACAAATTGTGGATTGAGCTGCTTGTGTACCGGTAAAATCTGGTTCGGTTCCAACCTGTATAACCTGATTAATTAAATTTGTATTTGTACACCCTAATGGATCTATAGATGTATTAGTATCTCTAATATTTAAATTTACAATATATACTCCAGGGTTAGGATAAGAAAATGTTGCCGTTTGACCTGCAACTGTATTCCCATCACCTAAATCCCACTCATAAGTTGCACCTGTACCATCTACAGAAAATATCCCACTTCCGGAAAGTGTAATTGGGTCATTTGGACAAACTCTAATATAACCATCTCCATTAGGAGCTGGTGATGCAGAGTCTAATTGTGAATTAATCGTTTGACAAGGTGTTAAACAAGACATGGTTGCTGCCCAACCTGTAGTTGTTCCAGAACCATTAGATATAAACTCAATAGTTAAACATCCTGTTGGGTTTGTAGGTGTAGCACTAACAAAGCCTGGATTATTTGCTGCTCCACCTCCAGAAAATGTTCCAAAAGGGTTGGCTGCTGTACTATCTCCATCATAAATAGTCATAGTATCAGCATTAAGCTGTGTATTAAATGCAGTAAAATCTAGTTGCATTAATTGTCCAGGATTTTCTGGGCATATTGTAAGTATAAAATTCTCATTACTACTGTAGTTTCCTCCACTACCACCAGAGTCGTAAAAAACACCAGAACAACGATTTACTGTTCCGTTTTGCATTAATACATCTTGAGAGAATGTAATATATGTACTTAAAAATAGGAGTATAAGTGTAATTTTTTTCATTATCAATGCTTTATAGTTTATTGATGTTGAGACAAGATTATAATATAGTAATTCGAATTATCAACTCTATACATAGCTGATTCCTTTGAATAAAAGTTAAAATTATATTTCAAAGGATTAAATGATTCAGGATTAAATGAAGCATCTCTACTAATATTTGGTGAATAATAGTCGAACAAAGGCACTTCAGATAACAAAGTGCATTTTTTTAGAGATTCGCCAGCTTTTATTGGATTAATTATCACTCTATTACGTAAAATGTTTTTTATATCCTTAACTCTTTGTGGGTGGTTTAAAACATCCTCTTGTGTTTTATCTCCATAAACTTCTTTAATTTGATTCAATTCTTTTGTTGTTAATGGAGCATTAACATTTGGGTTGTATTTAACTAATTGAAGTGGTTGTTTATAGTCTGATTTCGATTGCGAAAAGCCGTAACTAGACACTAAAACGCACAAAACAAGCACTAAACGTAATTGAGTATTTATTTTCATTGCTCTTTTATTAATTTTTAAGATGTGAAATTTAAGAAAATTTTAATAACTAAACTGTTAATATGTTAATGATATTAACAAACATATAGTTTAACTATATAACATTTCAAATTAAAAAATTCCTACCTAGCAAATGAATATTTTTAATGCTTATCTTTGCAATCTGTTAATTTAAAGTTCATTTAGATTTAAAAAAATGAAAATAGAAAAAGATATAGAAAATTTTGAATCCTTAGGAAACAATCATATTGGTACATCTTCAGATACTCCTTTACGTGAAGATGCTTTTAAACTCACTAACGATGAGAAGATTGATATTATTAAAGACGATGTTCGTCATATCATGGAAACATTAGGTTTAGACCTAACTGATGATAGCTTAAAAGGTACGCCAATGCGTGTGGCTAAAATGTTTGTGAAAGAAATTTTTGGAGGATTGAGCCCAGAAAAAAAACCAAGCGCTTCTACTTTTGATAACAAATATAAATATGGTGAAATGTTAGTTGAAAAAAACATTACTGTGTATTCAACTTGTGAACATCACTTATTACCAATAGTTGGAAAAGCTCATGTAGCTTACATTTCTAACGGAACAGTTGTAGGGCTTTCAAAAATGAATAGAATAGTTGATTACTATGCAAAACGTCCACAAGTACAAGAGCGTTTAACAATTCAAATTGTAAAAGAATTACAAAAAGTTTTAAATACTGAAGATGTAGCCTGCGTAATAGATGCTAAACATTTATGTGTAAATTCTAGAGGTATTAGAGATGTAGATAGTAGTACAGTTACATCAGAATTTGGTGGAAAATTTAAAGAAAAAGAAACAAGAAGAGAATTTTTAGATTATATAAAACTAGATACTTCTTTTTAAAATTCTTTTAAATTTACAAAAACGAACATATACCAATGCAGCTTTATAATCAACACACTATAAATTTATATAATTCATTAACTGGAGAAAAAGAAACATTTAAGCCTATACATGAAGGTTATGTAGGTATGTATGTTTGTGGACCTACAGTTTATAGTAATGTACATTTAGGAAACGTAAGAACCTTTATGTCATTTGATATGATTTTTCGTTATTTTAAACATTTAGGTTATAAGGTTAGATATGTAAGAAACATTACTGATGCTGGCCATTTAGAAAACGATGCTGATGTTGGTGAAGATCGTATTGCTAAAAAAGCACGATTAGAAGAAATTGAACCTATGGAAGTTGTACAACGTTATACTGTCGATTTTCATAACATACTTAACACATTTAATTTTCTACCACCAAGTATAGAGCCAACAGCAACAGGTCATATTATTGAGCAAATTGAAATTATTAAAAACATAATTGAAAAAGGTTTAGCTTATGAGGTTAATGGCTCTGTATATTTCGATGTTTTAAAGTATAATAAAACTAAGCAATACGGAATTTTAAGTAAGCGTAATGTTGAAGATTTAATTCACAACACACGTGAACTTGATGGACAGAGCGACAAAAAAAACCCGCAAGATTTTGCACTATGGAAAAAAGCCGAACCGCAACATATTATGCGTTGGCCTTCTCCATGGAGCGACGGATTTCCTGGTTGGCATTTAGAGTGTACTGCAATGAGCACTAAATATTTAGGCGAACATTTTGACATACATGGTGGCGGAATGGATTTAAAATTTCCGCATCACGAATGTGAAATTGCCCAAGCCGAAGCATGTAATAATCAAGCTCCTGTAAACTATTGGATGCATGCCAATATGCTGATTATGAATGGTAAAAAAATGGCAAAATCGACAGGCAATTTTATTTTACCAAACGAAATATTTTCTGGAGATAATCCGCATATCACAAAAGCCTATGCTCCAAGTGTAGCGCGTTTCTTTATGTTGCAAGCTCACTACAGAAGCGTTTTAGATTTTACAAATAACGGATTATTAGCAAGCGAAAAAGGGTTTTATCGTTTAATGGATGCCATTAATATTCTTGATGAATTAAAGCCTTCAACTACATCTACTTTTGATATTTCAGATTGGAAACAAAAGTGTTATGATGCCATGAACGATGATTTTAATTCGCCAATGGTTATTGCTAACCTATTTGAAGCTGTTAAATACATCAATCAAATTAAAGATGGAAGCGCTACAATCACAAAAGAAGATTTGGCAACTCTAAAAAACACTATTAATGCCTTTGTGTTTGATATTTTAGGATTGGTTAATGTTACAAAAGCAGATACAGGTACTGATAAACTTTCAGGAGCAGTTGAACTTTTAATACAATTACGACAAGAAGCTAGAGCAAATAAAGATTTTGCTATGTCAGATAAAATACGTGACGAACTTGCTGCTAAAGGTATACAGTTAAATGATGGTAAAGAAGGCACAACATTCTCGACTAATTAGTCATGAAAAAAATTCTGATTGCACCATTCTTACTATTAATTAAAGCTTATCAGTTATTTATATCACCATTAACACCTGCAACATGCAGATTTCAACCAACATGCTCTCATTACACTAAAGAAGCGTTAGAAAAACACGGTTTGTTTAGAGGAGGATGGTTAGCATTAAAACGAATTTTTAGTTGTCATCCTTGGGGTAAAAGTGGTTACGATCCTGTGCCTGAAAAGAAAAAATAAACTTTTTGGCGTTACACACAACTGTGTGTCGTGCTTTTGCAACTCGCTTTTTCAGCCCTATTATTTCGCTTTACAATGCAAAATTAAAGACTGAAAAGAGCTCAAACATTTTGCTCAATCACTAACGCAAAACTTAAAGCTTTCGTAAAATTTAAATCTATCTAACATAAATACTCTTCAAAATAGTATATTTACCTAACAATAAAAGATTACTAAATGCACGCATTAAAATTTGTCTGGGATCCATCTAAAGGAATTGAAATTTTTGGCTTTTTCACTTTACATTACTATAGTGTAATGTGGATAATTGCATTCATAATTGGTTTTTACATTATGAAGCGTATTTACAAAAACGAAAACCAAACAGACGAATCATTAGATTCCTTATTTATTTATTCTGTTTTAGGTATTATGCTTGGTGCGAGATTAGGCCATGTATTGTTTTACCAACGAGAACTTATATCTGAAGATTTTTTTAGCATCTTTTTACCATTTAGCTTTAAAGGTGGTTTTGAATTTACAGGCTTTCAAGGATTAGCTAGTCATGGTGCAGCTATTGCTATGATTATATCGATGTACTTATATAATAAAAAAGTACTGCATAAAACTGTACTCTGGATTTTAGACCGAGTTGTTGTTCCTGTAGCATTAGGAGCTGTATTTGTTAGATTAGGAAACTTTATTAACTCAGAAATAGTAGGAAAACCAACAGGAACAGATTTTGGCGTAATATTCGTTCAAAATGGTGAAAATTTTGCAAGACATCCAGCACAACTTTATGAAGCATTTAGTTATGTATTTGTGTTTTTAATATTGTTTTATTTCTACTGGAAAACTAAAAAAAGCGAACAGGAAGGCTTCTTATTCGGACTGTTTTTAGTACTACTTTGGGCAATTCGTTTTTGTGTTGAATTTGTTAAAGAACCACAAGGAGAAGAGTACCTTACTGCTGGAAGTTTAAATACAGGGCAACTATTAAGTATTCCGTTTATACTAATTGGTCTTTACTTTATGTTTTTTTATAAGCCAAAAGCTAAACTTGCTTAATGAAAAATAGAAACCTTAAAATAATTTCAGTAATTACTTTAGGTCTGTTATGCTTAAATATGTCTTCATGTAAAGACGACAAAAAAACAGTAAAGCCAGTAGTCATTAAATTTAAAAAAGAAGGTGAACTCACCTTAAAAAAAGCAAACGATTCAGTAATTAAAACTATTGATATTGAAATTGCAGATGACGACTACCAGACGCAAACAGGATTAATGTATAGAGACTCAATGGAAGAGCATCAAGGTATGTTGTTTGTTTTTCCAAAAGCAGACTATCATTATTTTTATATGAAGAACACTAAAATACCATTAGATATTATTTATATAGATGCCAATAAAACAATTGTAAGTTTTCAGAAAAACGCAAAACCTTTTGACGAAAACTCATTACCATCTGAAAAGCCTGCAAAATATGTGCTTGAAATTAACGCAGGTTTATCTGATAAATGGAATTTAGAAGTTGGTGATAAGATTGCTTATTAAAACTACTTCATCAAAAATATTATAAAACAAAAAAACCACTTCTTTCGAAGTGGTTTTTTAATATTAATACATATGTATTATTTCTTTTCTTCAGGTGCTTCTCCTTTATCATTTAATGTATCAAACATTATAGGAGTTGCAATAAATATAGATGAGTAAGTACCTACAACTATACCTACAATTAAGGCAAATAATAACCCTCTTAATGAATCTGCACCAAAAGTAAACATTGCTATTAACACCACTAATGTTGTTAACGATGTATTTAATGTTCTACTTAATGTACTGTTAATTGCCGAGTTAATATTGTAACCACCTCTAAATCCTTTTTCATTAGTTACCTCTCTAATTCTATCAAACACAACAACAGTATCATTTAACGAGTAACCAATTACTGTTAAAATTGCTGCAATAAATGCTTGGTCGATTTCCATACTGAAAGGCATAAACTTGTGCAATAATGAATACACACCTAACACAATAACTATATCATGGAATACAGCAGCTACTGCACCAAGAGAGAATTGCCATTTTTTGAATCGTAATAAAATATATAAGAATACAACTACTAACGACCCTAATACTGCCCAGAATGATTCTTTTTTAATATCATCTGCAATCGTTGGACTCACTTTACTTGATAACATTTTACCAATTTTTGCTTCGCCTGAACCATCAACAAATGTTTCGTAATCCATTCCTTTTGGTAAATATGGCTTTAATGATTCGAACAACATAGATTGTACTTCTTCATCAGCTTCAGCAGAGTTTTCATCAACTTTATACTTAGTAGAAATTTTTAGTTGATTTGCGCTACCAATAGTTTTTACTTCCGCACTACCAAAAGTTGCATTTAAATCTTTATTTACTTCTTCTGGACTTACATCTTGAGCAAAACGAACTTGGTAAGTTCTTCCTCCAACAAAATCAATTCCTTGGTCTAATCCTTCAGTTAATAAAGAACCAATACTCAATAAAATTAATAATCCAGAAACAACATAAGATACTTTTCTCTTTTTGATAAAATCAATATTTACATTTTTGAATAATCCTTTTGTAAACGACGTTGAGAAATCTAGGTTCTTTCCTTTACCTACATACCAATCTATTAACAATCTTGTAATAAATATTGCAGTAAATAATGATGTTAAAATACCGATGATTAATGTTGTAGCAAATCCTTTAATTGGACCAGTACCAAATACAAATAGTATAATTGCAGTAAGAATGGTAGTAATGTTAGCATCTAAAATTGATGATAATGCATTTGCAAAACCATCTTTTACAGCTTCTTTTTGCCCTTTACCTTTTTGTAATTCTTCTCTAATACGCTCAAATATAAGAACGTTGGCATCTACAGACATACCTACAGTAAGTACAATACCTGCAAGACCTGGTAATGTTAATACTGCTCCTAATCCTGAAAGTACACCAAAAATTAATAAAATATTAAACAATAGTGCAATATTAGCAGCAATACCAGCTTTACCATAATACATTATCATCCATACTAACACTAATGCTAATGCTATTAAGAAAGATTTCATTCCACTATCAATAGCTTCTTGACCAAGTGATGGACCTACCTCATCAGCTTGAACAATATCAGCTGAAGCAGGTAATTTACCAGCTCTTAATACGTTAGCTAAATCTATTGCTTCGTTAAGTGTAAATGAACCTGAAATTTCAGAGTTACCACCAGAAATTGCTCCTGTAGTTACACCTGGTGCAGAGTATACAATGTTATCTAACACAATAGCTATTTGACTTTGTTGAGCGAAAGCTCTACCTGTCATCTCTTCCCATATCTTAGATCCTTTTGCATTCATTTGCATGCTCACAGAAGGCTTTCCTGTTTGGTTGTAAGATTGACGTGCATCTGTAATAACTGCTCCACTTAATTCAGGAACGTTATCTCTGTTTCCTTTTAAAGCATATAAATCTACAAACTCACTATCTTTAGCTTGAATTCCCCAAGCAAATTTCACATAACGTTGTTCTGCTGGTAATAAAGCTCTAACTTGTGGTTTATTTAAATAAGACATTACTAAGTCTTTATCTTTTGCTTCAAAAGTACCTAGTATTGGTCCATTAGCTCCACCTCTTAATAAGTTTCCTATTGGATTAACAGCAACATCTGTTGAGTCTGATCCTAAGTCTCCAATTAACTCTTTAATTTTACTATCAACTTCATCAATAGTATCTCCAACAACTTCATTTGTTTCTGTATTTTCAGAATTGTTATCTACTAATGGTTTTAAAACTTCATTAGCTTGCATTAAAAATGCACCTAATTCTTCACCTCTATAAACATCCCAGAATTCTAACTGAGCTGTACTTTGTAATAGTTTTTTAACACGCTCTACATCTTTAGCTCCTGGTAACTCTACTAAAATACGACCTGAGTTTCCTAAACGTTGAATATTTGGAGATGTTACACCAAACTTGTCAATACGCTTACGTAATACTTCAAAAGCAGAAACGATTGACTCGTCAATTTTTTGTCTTATAATAGGTTTAACCTGATCATCAGACATATCGAAGGTAATTTCTTCGCTTAAAGTTCTGTTAGCAAAAATATCTGGAGATGCTAATTTGCTATCTCCTTTAATTTTATCAAAAGCTATAAAGAAATCATCAACATATGTATTTTGACTGTTTTTTTGTAGCTCAGATGCATCATCTAATGCTTTATTGAAAACAGGGTCTTTACTATAGTTAGCAAGACCTTTTAAAATGTCTTTTACTGAAATTTCTAGAATAACATTGATACCTCCTTTAAGGTCAAGACCAAGGTTCATTGCTTTCTCTTTTACGTCTGTATATGTATATTTAGCAATTCCTAAATTAAATACTTCTTGAGTATTTAAAGAATCTAAATATCGAGCTTCTTCTGCACTTCTTTGTGCTGGGTCATCAAATTTACTGGCAGCAATTTCTTTTGCTTGGTCATCAATTTGGTTAGATTTGAATGTAAATGATAGCTGATAAATACTTACCAACCCAAATAGCACTGCAAACAGTTTTACTAGTCCTTTGTTTTGCATTATTATATTTTTTTAAGTCAAATTTTTTAAAACGAGCAAATATAGAATTTACCTCTGATTTGACAATTATTTTTTATGGTTATAAATGAATTTTTATAGCTTTTTGTTTAAAAACATTAAGCCTTATTAAGTGAGTAACATTTGCAAATGCTAAATGTTACTTCAAAATCTGAATATATTATAGGAAGTATAATAAAAAACCCTATTAACAAAGAGGACCTGCTCTTACTTCAGGTATTTTATGTGGAGTATTGTTTATTGCTATTGCAATATTTCTTTGGAAAATGTAAGCTACCTTTAATATTTTATCATTCTCCTTAGCAATTACCTCATTAAAAGGAACATAAAAGTTAGGATTAAAAAACCTAATGTTTTCAGGTTTCTGCTCTAGCGCAAGCTTTCCACCTAAGTCTGAAGCACCTGTATTACCATTATGAATTTCGTAAACATCTAAATTATAACTTAGTAAGTTTTCATTAGACGATGGTTTAACTGGCTTATTTCCTTTTTTATAAGGCTTAGAATTAAAATCTAAGTCATTATCTGTTGAAAGTAGTTTCTTTATTCTTACAACATCAATATTACTATAGTAAGTAATTTTTAATTGACCATCTTCTTGTTCAGCAACTTGAATATTATCAACTCCAATGTCTAACAATTGTTGTTTAATAATTGTTATTGCATTTAGAGTTTCATCAGTTGTTACCTCATTATCAGTAAATTGTAATACTATTTCTTGATTAGGCAGACAAACTTGCTGCTGACTAGCAACACCACCTAAAAGGGTAAGAATAATTATTAATACACTAATGTACCATCTTGACTTCATGCGCCAAATATATAAAAAAATAAAGACTGCATTTCTACAGTCTTTAAATATCTATTTTAATTTTATAAAATTATAACAAATCGTTAGTAGCTCTAACACCTTTAGCGCTTTCTACCATATGAGCTTTTTCAGCATCATTTAATTCAATTTCTACAATTTTTTCAATTCCATTACGTCCTAAAATAACAGGAGCTCCTATACAAATATCATTCATTCCGTACTCTCCTTCTAACAGTACTGAACATGGAAACATTTTTTTCTGATCACAAGCTATAGCTTGCACTAAACCACTAACTGCTGCCCCTGGAGCATACCAAGCCGAAGTACCTAATAATTTAGTAAGTGTTGCTCCACCTACTTTAGTATCTTCCATTACTTGATTTAATCTGTCATTTGATAAAAATTTAGATACAGGAACGCTGTTACGAGTTGCTAAACGTGTTAATGGCACCATACCAGTATCGCTATGACCACCAATTACCATTCCGTCAACATCGCTAATTGGAGCATCTAGAGCTTCTGCTAATCTATATTTAAAACGAGCTGAGTCTAAAGCTCCTCCCATTCCAATAATTCTGTGCTTTGGAAGGTTTGTTGATTTATGCACTAAATATGTCATTGTATCCATTGGGTTACTAACCACAATGATGATAGTATTTGGAGAATGTTGAATTAAACTTGAAGATACCGTTTTTACAATTCCAGCATTAATACCAATTAATTCTTCACGAGTCATTCCAGGCTTACGAGGAATACCAGACGTTATTACACAAATATCGCTATTTGCTGTTTTAGAATAATCGTTTGTTACACCTGTAATTTTTGTATCAAAACCGTTAAGAGATGCTGTTTGCATTAAATCCATTGCTTTACCTTCGGCAAAACCTTCCTTAATGTCTAATAAAACAACTTCACTTGCAAAATTTTTGATAGCAATATATTCTGCACAACTGGCACCTACTGCACCTGCTCCAACTACTGTAATTTTCATAATAAATGATTTAGATTAAATTAAATGTGTTGCAAATTTAACATTTTTAAACCATAAATTATTTAAGATTTTATTAAATCTAAAATGAAAAATTTAAACCCAACGAAGCACTATCAAATTCTGCTATTGTATAATCGGCATTTAAGCTAAAGAAACCAACTTTTAAATTTGCTCCAACTGTTGTTCTAACGCCAGAAACATCTTGTTTAATTGAAAAAGGATCAATAATATCTTCTGAAAATAGAGCACCATTTGATACTCTGTAAGTTCCTAATAAATCTGTAGTTGTTTTACCATTCACATAACCAACTCCACCATAAAAATTAATAACTTTTAATTTAGTTGAAACTATCAACTCTAAAAGCAAGGTATTAACTTCTGTCTTAACTTGTTGATTTTCTCCTTCAACTATTCCTTCATCTGTAAAGTCATAACTACCATCTAAATGAGTATATGCAACTAAACCAGAAATAGCTACTGGAAAGATTTTATCTGCTGGTAGCCAAGATGTAAACTCTTGTTGTAAACCAACACCATACAATCCTATTTCGGCATCTTCAGCCTGTACTTTAGGAAAAAAACGTGCTTTTAATTGTGTGCCTTTAAATGGTGAAAAACTAGCTTGTAAAAAAGCTGTGGGTATTAAGTTAATATTAGCTGAACCTATTCCTGTTGGCAAAGTTACTTCAGCCTCTTGATTACCAAAAATTGGATCATCATAGGTTACTATAACTGTAATATCTGGATCGTTATGCCCTAAAGCAGTTGCTACTGTTTTTGATTGACTATTATCTTCAAATCGTATGTTTTCATAATCAGAAACATTAAGCACAAACGTTTTTTTATCATCTTTAATAAATGATGCGTTTCCAATTAAAGATACTGAAAAATTAAATCTATGAGGCGCTTTACCACTATTAAACCAGCCGTTGTTAATTCCGTAAACTAACCCTTCAGATGCTGGAGCTATATAATCTGTAGTAAATCGTTTGGCATCATTAATACCTGCAGCTAATAAATCATCAATATTTTCTTGTGCATTAGATAATGACACAGTTAATAATGTAAGTGACAATACTATATACTTTTTCATAATTTTCATAGGTTAAATTTATAAGGCTAAAATAATCATTTTTATTAATTTAACGCATTTTATCGTCTTAAATTGTTTTTTATCGATGTTTCTTTAGTTTTTTACACAAAAAAAGCAACTACATAAATAAATACGTAATTGCTTTTGTTTGGGTTTTATAATTATCTATTTAAGCATCAATATTTGCATAAACAGCATTTTTCTCTATAAACTCTCTACGTGGTGGTACTTCGTCACCCATTAACATTGAGAAAATACGATCAGCTTCTCCTCCATTATCAATTTGTACTAAACGTAAAGTTCTAAATTCTGGGTTCATAGTTGTATCCCAAAGTTGAATTGCATTCATCTCTCCAAGACCTTTGTATCGCTGAATTTTAGACCCTTCACCAAATTCTTGAATGATTTCATCACGTTCCTTATCACTCCAAGCGTACTTACTTTTTGCTCCTCTTTTCACCAAATATAATGGTGGAGTTGCAATGTAAATATGCCCATTTTCAATCAACTCCTTCATGTATCTAAAGAAGAAGGTTAAGATTAGAGTAGCAATGTGACTACCATCAATATCGGCATCACACATAATCACCACTTTGTGGTAACGCAATTTTGAAAGGTTTAACGCTTTGCTATCTTCTTCAGTTCCTATTGTAACACCTAATGCAGTAAAAATGTTTTTTATCTCTTCATTTTCAAAAACCTTATGCACCATTGCTTTTTCAACATTAAGAATTTTACCTCTTAGTGGTAAGATTGCTTGAAAATTTCTATCACGACCTGCTTTAGCTGTTCCACCTGCAGAATCTCCCTCTACAAGAAATACTTCACATTTTGAAGGATCTTGTTCTGAACAATCACTTAATTTTCCAGGTAAACCACCAATACTCATTACAGTTTTGCGCTGTACCATTTCACGAGCTTTTTGAGCTGCATGGCGTGCTTGTGCTGCTAGTATTACTTTTTGAACTATAACTTTAGCGTCATCAGGATGCTCTTCTAAGTAATCGGTTAACATTTCAGAAACTGCTTGACTTACTGAAGCAGATACTTCTCTGTTTCCTAACTTGGTTTTTGTTTGACCTTCAAATTGTGGCTCTTGTACTTTTACAGAAATAATAGCTGTTAATCCTTCACGGAAATCATCTCCTGCAATATCAAATTTTAATTTGTCTAACATTCCTGACTCGTCAGCATATTTTTTAAGAGTCATTGTTAATCCTCTTCTAAAACCAGCTAAATGTGTTCCTCCTTCATGTGTGTTAATATTATTTACATATGAATGTAAATTTTCAGCATATGATGTATTATAAATCATAGCCACCTCAACTGGCACACCATTTTTTTCACCTTCAAAAGCAATAACACTTTGCATTAAAGGTTCTCTGTTTCCATCTAAAAACTTGATAAATTCTTTAAGCCCTTCTTCAGAGTGGAATGTTTCACCTTCAAAAGAGCCATCATCTTTTTTATGTCTTTTATCTACCAGATGAATAGTAATTCCTTTATTTAAATACGCTAATTCTCGCATTCTACTTGCAAGAGTATCATAGCTATATTCTAATGTTTGAGTAAAAATTGTAGAATCTGGTTTAAAAGTAACTGTTGTACCACGTTTATCTGTATCGCCAATTGCTTTTACAGGATACATAGCTTTACCACGTTGGTACTCTTGTTCCCAAATTTTACCATCTCTATATACTGTAGCTCTTAAGTGTTCTGACAATGCGTTAACACAACTTACACCCACACCATGAAGTCCTCCAGATACTTTGTAAGAATCTTTATCAAACTTACCACCTGCTCCAATTTTTGTCATTACAACTTCTAAAGCAGATACACCTTCTTTTTTGTGTAAATCTACTGGAATACCACGACCATCATCTTCGGTAGTTATAGAGTTATCTTCATTAATAATTACAGTGATATTATTACAATGACCTGCTAGTGCCTCATCAATAGAGTTATCTACAACTTCATATACTAAATGGTGTAATCCACGAGTACCAACATCACCAATATACATTGATGGACGCATACGAACATGCTCCATACCTTCCAAGGCCTGAATACTGTCTGCTGAGTAATTGTGCTTATTAAATTCTTCTTTCATAAATATTATATATTTCTATTATTTATATCTGTTTTTTTGAAATGTAATTGCATAAAAAAAATGACACGTTTTGTATCATTTTTTGGATACTTACAAAGATAAGAAACAACAGAGCATTTTGAAAGTTTTTTATCGATTTTGATTCAAAATTATCAACATTTGTTAATTACTTAAAAGCGTCTTAAATCGCTTAAAAAGTGTCTTAAAATTGATTTTAGTGTTTTTTTTATTGTTCATAAAAAACAAAAAACCTCAAAATCGTTTAGAAGTGAAATTTTGAGGTTTTTAAAATAATTTATTAAGCAAGTTTACGCCTTCACATAAGCATCTGAATGCACTTTAGCTACAGCTCTACCAGAAGGGTCGTTCATGTTTTTAAAGCTTTCATCCCATTCTAATGCTATTTTGGTACTACAAGCTACCGAAGCCTCTTGTGGCACACATAAAGCTGCGGCATCACTTGGGAAATGTTCAGCAAAAATAGAACGATAGTAAAACTCTTCTTTGCTTGTTGGAGTTTGTAATGGGAATTTATACTTAGCATTTGCTAATTGTTCGTCTGTAACTTCTGTTGCAACAACTTCTTTTAAAGTATCGATCCAACTGTAACCTACACCATCACTAAATTGTTCTTTTTGCCTCCAAGCAACACTTTCTGGAAGCATATCTTCAAATGCCTTACGAACAACCCATTTTTCCATTCGCTCTCCATTAATCATTTTATCTTGTGGATTGATTCGCATTGCAACATCCATAAATTCTTTATCTAAAAAAGGTACTCGCCCTTCAATTCCCCAAGCTGCTAAACTTTTATTAGCTCTTAAACAATCGTACATGTGAAGTTTACTTAATTTACGAACCGTTTCTTCATGAAATTCTTTTGCATTTGGCGCTTTATGAAAGTACAAATAACCTCCAAATAACTCATCTGCTCCTTCTCCAGATAATACCATTTTTATTCCCATAGATTTAATAACCCTAGCCATTAAGTACATTGGAGTACTTGCTCTAATAGTAGTAATATCATACGTTTCGAGGTTATATATTACATCTCTAATCGCATCTAATCCTTCTTGAATTGTGAATTTTATTTCGTGATGAACTGTCCCAATATGATCAGCAACCTTACGAGCAGCAGCCAAATCTGGAGAGCCTTCTAAACCTACAGAAAAACTATGCAATTGAGGCCACCAAGCAGCTTGTGTGTCATCAGATTCGATACGCTTTTCAGCATATTTTTTTGCAATAGCAGAAGTCACTGAAGAATCTAAACCACCAGACAACAAAACACCATAAGGAACATCGCTCATTAACTGTCTATGCACAGCAGCTTCTAATGCTTCTTTAATGGCTTTAATACTTGTTTCGTTATCCTTTACAGCTTCATATTCTGTCCAATCACGTTTATACCATTTTACAAACTTTCCATCTTTACTAGACATATAATGTCCAGGAGGAAATAATTCAATTTTTGTACAATAACCTTCTAAAGCTTTTAATTCTGAAGCCACATAAAAAGTTCCGTTTTGATCCCAACCAATATATAAAGGAATAATTCCCATGTGATCTCTAGCAATAAAATATTCGTCCTTTTCAACATCGTAAATTGCAAATCCGAAAATCCCGTTCATTTCATCAACAAAATCAACACCTTTTTCTTTGTAAAGTGCTAAAATAACTTCACAATCACTTTCAGTTTGAAAGTTATAATCTGGAAATTGTTTGCGTAACGCTCTATGGTTATAAATTTCGCCATTAGCTGCTAGTATCAATTTCTTATCTTCACTCAACAATGGTTGCTTACCAGAAGCTGGATCTACAATTGCTAAACGCTCATGAGCCATAATAGCCTTATCATCATTATAAATTCCACTCCAATCTGGTCCTCTATGGCGAATAATTTTAGCCATTTCTAATATTTGAGGTCTTAAATCTTCAGCTTTTTGTTTTAAATCAAAGGCACATACAATTCCACACATTTTATATATTTTTTACTTTATTATTTAATTTATTGAAGCAAATATGGTATTATGATTCTAATTATAAAACTTAAAGCAATTAAATGCTTTCATTTTATAACTATTTATTAATTATTTGTATAATAATGAAATTATTGGCTTTAATAATTTATTATAAAATGCAAATTTGTAAACTTTAACACTCATATAAGACTACTTTAAGGCAAATAAATATTAATTTTATAATTCATAAAAAAAATAACATGAAAAAAAGAACCTTATTACCTACGCTATTGTTTGTATTTGTGATGCTAATCACTTTTAATGTAAATGCTCAAGACTTTCCAGATTTAGATAAAAGCTCTATGGATGCTGCTACTTATCCTGGTAGTTATAAAATATCTAACAAACAGATTAAAGTAATTTATAGTAGACCATTACTTAAAGGAAGAACTGTTTCTAAATTAGCTCCTAATGATGAAGTTTGGAGAACTGGAGCAAATGAAGCTGCTGAAATTACACTTTACAAAAGCTTCAAAATTGGAGACAAAAAAATTAAAGCAGGCACTTACTCTTTATTTACTATTCCTGGTGAAAAAGAATGGACCGTTATTTTAAACTCTGACATTAATGTTTGGGGAGCTTATACTTATAATCCGAAAAATGATGTTGCAAGAATTAAAGTCCCTGTTAAATCTGCAAAGTTACCTTTAGAAGCTTTTTCAATTGTTTTTGAAGAATCTAAGACTGGTGCGATTATGCATTTAGGATGGGGAGAAGTTGTTATTTCTGTACCATTTGAAAATAATTAAAAACCTAAACTCAATAAAAAAGCCTTGAAAAATTCAAGGCTTTTTTATTTATGGTATGTTTAAATATTTATGTGTTTGTAATGACACCTTCCATTTTGGATTTGCCATAACATAATCTACGATTTCTGGTACAACCTTATCTTTTTTACTCCATTCTGGCTGCAAATACAAAATACAATTTTTACTCACTTTTACAGCTTGCTCTTCTGCAAATCTAAAATCGTCTTTATTATATACAATTACTTTTAATTCATTTGCCTTTTTGTACACTTCGTCAGTTGGTAATTTCAGCTTTTTTGGTGACAAGCAAATCCAATCCCAAGTGCCAGATAATGGGTAAGCTCCAGAAGTTTCAATATGCACTTGAAGTCCTTTTGCTTTTAATTGAGAAGTCAATTCATCCATATTCCATGTTAAAGGCTCTCCACCTGTAACTACTATTGTATTACTGTATTTTGCAGCATTTTCAACAATTTTGCTTGTTTCAGTTGGAGGATGTAATTCTGCCAACCAGCTTTCTTTTACATCACACCAATGACAACCAACATCACAACCACCAACTCTTATAAAGTAAGCAGCAGTTCCTTTATGAAATCCTTCACCTTGAATAGTGTAAAATTCCTCCATCAAAGGCAACAATAAGCCTTTATCTAATAATTCTTGTCGTTCACTTCTTGTCATAGCTTGCAAAGATAGGAAACAGTCTTCAGTTGACAGTATACAGTCTTAAAATTTTAAAAGTTATTATGACTAAAAATATGTTTAACCTCAAACGTCATAAAATCTCACTTTTTTGTTAAAACATTTCAGTTGCTTTCAGTATAGATTAGTATTTTTATACAAAATTTAGAGAATGAGTAGAAAAGATGACTTTTTTAACCATATAACAGAAGGAAATAAAAGCAAAGGAGACTATATTACTCTTGGCTCTGCTATGTTAGATGGCGAAACTATTACTAATGCATTTGTAAATGTTCCGTTAAAAACCTTAAACAGACATGGTTTGATTGCTGGAGCTACTGGTACTGGAAAAACCAAAACATTACAAGTATTGGCTGAAAATTTATCTGACAAAGGCATTCCTGTGCTACTAATGGATATTAAAGGAGATTTGAGCGGATTAGCTCAACCGAGTCCTGGCCATGCAAAAATAGATGAACGTCATGCTAAAATTGGCTTACCATTTGAAGCTAAAAGTTTTCCTGTAGAAGTACTAACCTTATCAGAACAAGATGGAGTAAGATTAAGAGCTACAGTAAGTGAGTTTGGACCTGTACTTCTATCTCGAATTTTAGATTTATCTGACGCTCAATCTGGTGTTGTTTCAGTAATTTTTAAATATTGTGATGACAATAAAATGCCGCTTTTAGATCTAAAAGATTTTAAAAAAATATTACAATTTTCTACTCAAGAAGGCAAAGATGAATTTGAAGCTGAATATGGTAGAATTTCTACAGCCTCAACTGGAGCTATTTTACGTAAAGTAGTAGAACTAGAACAACAAGGCGCTGAATTATTTTTTGGCGAAACATCTTTTGAAGTAGATGATTTATTACGAATAGATGAAAACGGAAGAGGTTATATTAATATAATTAGGCTTACAGATATTCAAGATAGACCAAAACTGTTCTCTACGTTTATGTTGAGTTTATTAGCCGAAATATATTCTACTTTTCCTGAGCAAGGTGACAGTGGTCAACCTGAATTAGTATTATTTATTGATGAAGCTCATTTAATATTCAATGAAGCATCAAAAGCATTATTAAATCAAATTGAAAGTATTGTAAAACTTATTCGTAGTAAAGGTGTTGGTATTTATTTTGTAACTCAAAACCCAACAGATGTTCCTGAAGCTGTATTAAGTCAGTTAGGATTAAAAGTACAACATGCCTTAAGAGCATTTACAGCTAACGACAGAAAAGCTATTAAACTAACTGCTCAAAATTATCCAGATACTGATTATTATGATACTGCAGATGTATTAACTTCGTTAGGAATTGGTGAAGCATTAGTTTCTGCTTTAGATGAAAAAGGACGTCCTACACCATTAGCAGCAACAATGATGAGAGCTCCTATGAGTAGAATGGATGTTTTAACCGATTCTGAGTTAAGTACTTTATTAGGTAAATCTAAATTAATAAAAAAGTATAACGAGACTATTGATAGAGAAAGTGCTTACGAGCTTTTAAACAAAAAAATAGATCAGGCACAAGCAACTGAAGCTAAAGAAAAAGCTCGTAAAGAGCATGAAGAATTAAAAAAAGCTGAAACAAAGCAAAAGCAAAGTTCTGCAAGACGCAGATCTGTAATAAACCCAGTAGTTAAAGTATTAACCAGTGCTACTTTTATAAGAAGTGTATTTGGTATTTTAACCAAACTAATGAAAAAATAAAAATATTTATGAAAAAGACATTCGCAAGCATTATAATAATAGCACTTGTATTAGTAAGTTGTAAAAAAGAACAAAACCCATTTTTAATAAGTAAAAATGCTATTGGTTTTTTAACTGATACAACTGAAGTAAAAGATTTAGAATTAGTTTTTCCAAATGATTCAATTGCTACTTACGAAGGGAATGAAACTTTTAATTTGCCTGTAAATATGGTAGAAATTTTTGACACTAATAAAAACAAACTACTAATATTAACACCACGCGAAATATCAGATTCAACATCAACTATTGGAAATGTTCGAATTGTAGATTCACGATATAAAACTGAAAAAGGAATATCAACGTTAAGTCCATTTAAAGATATTCAAAAAGCATATAAAATATCTAAAATTGATAATCTTATCAATTCTGTACTAATATCGGTTAATGAAATTAATGCTTCTTTTAGCATCGATAAAACAGAGCTACCAGCTAATTTACGTTATGATACAAGTGCAACAATAGAAGCAATACAAATCCCTGAAAGTGCAAAAATTAAATTCTTTTTTTTGTATTGGGATTAATTAAATAAACTTATAAGTTATGAATCCTTTTATCTCAAAATTACTAGTAGTTATCGCTCGAAAGAGATTGGAGGCTAAGCATAATACAACTACAATTAGCAAAAAGCAAGTAGTCCCATTAGTAAGAATTTTACAAGTAGAACTATCTCATGCCATTAAGGAATACATTTTTATAATTATTGGTGTTTTTTCTGCTGGCTTTGGATTAAAGGGGTTTTTATTACCTAATAATTTTATTGATGGAGGAGCGACAGGTATTTCGTTATTACTTGAAAACATCACACACATTAACTTAAGTTATTTATTAATTATAGTAAACCTCCCATTTATACTATTAGCCTCAAGAACTTTTAGTGTAAAATTCGCAATTAGAAGTATCGTTGCAATTGCCTTTTTAGCTTTTGTTGTACATTTTATTGATTATCCAACCATTACTGAAGACAAATTATTAATAGCTGTTTTTGGTGGATTCTTTTTAGGATTAGGTATTGGTATGTCAATGAGAGGAGGCAGTGTAATTGATGGCACTGAAGTATTAGCCATCTTTTTAAGTCGAAAACTATCAATAACCATAGGTGATGTATTATTACTAATAAATATTATAATCTTTTCTTTTGGAGCTTATGTGTTATCTGTTGAAACAGCTTTATATGCCATATTAACTTATTTAGCCGCAGCTAAAACCGTAGATTTTGTTGTTGATGGTGTTGAAGAATATGTAGGTGTAACCATCATATCTGAAAAGCATGAAGAGCTAAGAGTAATGATTATTGAAAAACTGAATAGAGCTTGTACAATATATGCAGGCAGAGGTGGTTATGGTAAAAATGGTAAAAGTTATGATAAAGACATAATTTATACTGTAGTAACACGTTTAGAACTAGCAAAACTGCAAACAGAAATTAGCAAAATAGACAAAAAAGCGTTTATAATTATGGGAATTGTAAAAGACTTAAAAGGCGGAATGATTAAGAAAAAACCATTAAAATAAACATGAAGAAATACACTATACAAAACTCTCCTTTTGTTGTGCCTACAACAGATGGAAAAGTAATTAAAGAACACTTCGGTAATGCTACAGATGGTAATACAAAAATAAGTATTGCACATATGATTGCTCCTGCTGGCTGGAGTGAGCCTTTTCAAACTCCTGAGTTTGAAGAATACACATTTATCTTTAAAGGAAAAAAACAATTTATTATTGATGGTGAAACTATAGTTTTAGAAGCTGGGCAATCAATAAAAATTGAAAAAAATGTAAGAGTTCAATACTCTAATCCTTTTACAGAGCCTTGTGAATATCTAGCTATTTGTTTACCTGCTTTTTCTATGGATAAAGTGAACCGAGAATAATGATAAAGACACTCTTAATAAAAAGCATTGGCACCTATTTAAACACCTTAAGTTTTGTATCAAAACCTTATGCTGCAAACAAGGCATTGGCGCTATTTATAAAGCCCAGAGCTGGAAAAATTAATGAGAGTCAATCTGAGTTTTTAGCAACTTCACAACAAGAAATACTAAAATACAACGAACACTCCATAATGACCTACTATTGGTCAGGAACAAAAAAGACAATACTTCTTGCTCATGGATGGGAAAGCAATTCTGCGCGATGGAAAAACTTAATTAATTTACTAAAACAGAAAGACTATAGTATTGTTGCTTTAGATGCTCCTGCTCATGGAAATTCTGGAAGCAAAACTTTTAATGCACTCCTATATTCTGAATTTATAAATACAGCAGTAAAACATTTCAATCCAGAAATAATAATTGGTCATTCTGTTGGTGGTATGGCTTCTGTTTTCTTTCAAAATAAATATCAATTCAATGGTATTGAAAAAATGATTTTGCTTGGTGCTCCATCAGAGTTTAAAGATGTTTTAAAACGCTATAAAGATATGATGGGTTATAACCAACGTGTATCTGAACAAATAGATTGTACTATTGTAGAACGGTTTGGATCTAGACCAGAAAATTATTCAACAGCTAAATTTGTTGAAACAATTAATGCTTCAGGTTTAATAATTCATGATGAATTGGATAAAATTATTCCGTATAACGATGCCTTAATGATTAAAAACAATTTTAAAAACAGCAAACTAGTTACAACTCAAGGTTTAGGGCACTCGCTTAATAATGAAGTTGTTTCTAATTATATTTTCGAGTTTATTGAAGACTAAGTTGCTACCTTTGCACAATGGAAGATAATCTAAAACGTATCAATAAATATTTAAGCGAAGTTGGGTATTGCTCACGTCGTGAAGCTGACAAACTCATAGAGGCTGGACGTGTTACTATTAATGGAAAAGTGCCAGAAATGGGAACCAAAATAGCGCCAGATGACGTTATTCATGTTGATGGAAAACCAGTTATATATGCAAAAGAATCTTTTGTATATCTAGCTTTTAATAAACCTATTGGGATTGTTTGTACTACAGATACTAGAGTTGAAAAAGACAATATTATAGATTTTATAAACTACCCAAAACGCATCTTCCCAATTGGTCGATTAGATAAACCTAGTGAAGGTCTTATTTTACTGACTGATGATGGTGATATTGTCAATAAAATTTTAAGAGCAAGTAATAACCACGAAAAAGAATATATTGTAACTGTAGACAAGCCTATTTCGCAAACATTTGTAGAAAGGATGGCTAATGGAATACCAATATTAGATAGAGTTACAAAAAAGTGTGAAGTAGAAAAATTAAGCACTTACGAATTTAGAATTGTTTTAACTCAAGGATTAAACCGACAAATACGTCGTATGTGTGAATATCTTAATTATGAAGTTCAGACTTTAAAACGTGTTAGAATAATGAATATTAAGCTAGATATGCCTCTTGGTGAATATCGGGAATTAACTAAAGATGAGTTTAAAGAATTAAACAGGCTACTTGAAGATTCTAAAAAAGTATATCAGAAACAAAATAGTTTTAAAAAGCCAACCAAAAAAAAATAATTATGTCTACAATTTCGCCTTTTCATATTGCCATTCCTGTTCATAATCTAAATGAATGTCGAGCATTCTATAGAGATATCTTAAATTGCGAAGAAGGTAGAAGTAGCGACCATTGGGTTGATTTTAATTTGTTTGGTCACCAATTAGTTATTCACTACAAGCCAAAATCTGAAGAGCAATTACACATAAACCCTGTTGATGGTAAAGATGTTCCTGTACCTCATTATGGAGTAGTCTTACCTTGGGATGAGTTTCAAAATTTTGCAAAGAAACTAACCTCTAAAAATGTTCAGTTTATTATTGAACCTTATATTCGTTTTGAAGGTCAGGTTGGCGAACAAGCAACTATGTTTTTTAAAGATCCAGCAGGCAATGCTTTAGAGTTTAAGGCTTTTAAAGATATAAGTCAGTTATTTGCTAAATAGACTGTTTCTTTCGCCTTTTTTCAATATAAAAAGGGAGATAGATCACTAAAAAATAAGGCACTAAAATAAGTTGAGTTACTATAATGTAATAAGGCCAATCACCAAAATAATCTAATACTGAAGCTGATTTAGGTTTTTCATTTAAGTAAAAATAATTAGCATCTAAAAGTGCATTTATAGCTACCATCATTACTACATAAACTTGCAACGCTAATACTGATTTAAAAATACTTTTAAAAGTTGGTCGCATTCCAAATACAAAAGTTGCATAAAAAACAATGATTAATAATCCCAAATGTACAATCCAATATCTAAAATAATCGAATGTAGGAAACCCTTCAGCTATATCTGGTGTAATGACTCCTTGTAAAGTTCCTGCAACAATCCAAAACAGTAAAACTTCATACATCCAATGTTTTCTATAGAATGTAAAAATTGGAATGAGTAATGCTATAAAACTACACAGATATAAAGGTAAATCTGTCTTAAAATTATAATTTCCTAAACTAAAATAATACGCATGGAAAATTATAATTGTTAATGACACAAAAACTGCAAAAAAGTGAAGTGCTTTTTGTTGTTTATTTGCAGACCATTTTATTGAAAATCTTATAAAAAAGAATGCAAAAACGAATGCAAAAAATATAGGAATAATATGCTCAAAACTGCCTATTGCAACTCTACCAATTGAAGAAATAAAAACAGCTAATTGAAATATCATCCTGCAATATAACAAAATGACATATTACATTTGACGTTCTCTTGCCAATAAGGTGTTTTTAAGCAACATTGCAATTGTCATAGGACCAACTCCACCAGGAACTGGCGTAATATAACTTGCTTTTTTACTTACGTTTTCAAAATCAACATCACCAGTAATAATGTATCCTTTTTCTGAAGTTTCATCAGGAACACGTGTAATACCTACATCAATAATAACTGCATCATCTTTGACCATTTCTGCCTTTAAAAAGTTTGGAACTCCTAGAGCAGAAATAATGATATCGGCTTGTGATGTAATTTGAGTGATGTTTTTAGTATGACTATGAGTCAAAGTTACTGTAGAATTTCCAGGAAATCCTTTACGTCCCATTAAGATACTCATTGGTCGTCCAACTATATGACTACGTCCAATAACTACTGTATGCTTTCCTTGGGTATCAACACCATATCTGTCTAATAGCTCTAAAATACCAAACGGAGTTGCTGGAATAAATGTAGACATATCTAATGCCATTTTTCCAAAGTTTGTAGGATGAAACCCATCTACATCTTTATCTGGATTTACAGCTAATAATACCTTCTGGGTATTAATTTGTTTTGGTAAAGGCAATTGAATAATAAATCCATCGATATCTGGATTTTCATTTAGTTCTTCAATTTTATCTAACAGTTCAATTTCACTTGTTGTGTTAGGCATTCTTACCATTGTAGAATCGAAACCAACACGCTCACATGCTTTTACTTTACTGGCAACATAAGTTAAACTTGCTCCATCATTCCCTACAATTATAGCAGCAAGATGAGGCACTTTTTCACCTTTAGCTTTCATTTTTTTAACTTGTTCGGTAATTTCATTTTTAATGTCATTACTTACTTTTTTACCATCTAAAATAACCATTGTATTAAAAGTTTTCAGTTGCAGTCACAGTTTTCAGTTTTATGATAAAAAATCATTCTGAAATAACTCCGAATTTATCTGGATTATTAATCATATAATTTATAAGTTTTCCAATTTCCACTGATTTAATATTTAAATCTTGAAATGTAGAATCATCAATATATTCACAAGCAAATGCAAATTCTAACCAGGTAAATGTTTCTGAATTTTCTGCATCTGCATCAGTAAGCTTACTTTTAAAGTGTTTTGGATACAACCTTTTTCTATAAGCCTCAGAAATGTTAGCTGATATTGAACGTGAGCTCCTTCTTATTTGATCAGTTAATGAATATGTTTCTTCTTTTGGAAAATTTTTAGAAATTTCAAATATACTCATAGCTAAATTAAACGACTTCTGATAAGCTATTAATTTTTTGAAATCCATATAATTTATTAATTACTAGTTTTAACTGTGACTGAAAACTGGGACTGAAATTTACCTCATGTTTTTCATTGCTTGCATCATAGCTTTTCCTTTTCCACCTTGCATCATTTTCATCATCTTACTCATTTGATTAAATTGCTTTAGTAGTTGGTTTACTTGCTGTACCGAAGTACCAGATCCTTTTCCAATACGTTGCTTTCTACTCGCGTTTATGATTGATGGATTTGTTCTTTCATCTGGTGTCATTGAATGAATAATGGCTTCTATTCCTTTAAATGCATCATCATCTATATCAACACCTTTCATCATTTTTCCTGCTCCAGGGATCATTCCAATAAGGTCTTTCATATTCCCCATTTTCTTGATTTGCTGAATTTGATTTAAGAAATCATCAAATCCAAACTGGTTTTTAGCAATTTTCTTTTGAAGTTTTCGTGCTTCTTCTTCATCATACTGCTCTTGAGCTCTCTCAACAAGCGACACAACGTCTCCCATACCAAGAATACGATCTGCCATACGTGAAGGATAGAACACATCGATAGCTTCCATTTTTTCACCTGTACCAATAAATTTAATTGGTTTATTTACTACAGATTTAATAGAAATTGCTGCTCCACCTCTAGTATCACCATCTAATTTGGTTAGAATAACACCATCAAAGTTTAAAACATCATTAAAGGCTTTTGCTGTATTTACAGCATCTTGACCTGTCATAGAATCGACAACAAATAATGTTTCTTGTGGTTGAATAGCACTGTGAATATTTGAAATTTCTTTCATCATCACTTCATCAACAGCTAAACGACCAGCAGTATCTATAATAACAACATTAAATCCGTTGGCTTTAGCATGAGCAATACCTGCTTTTGCAATAGCTACAGGATCGTTGTTTCCTTTATCACTATAAACTTCAATTCCAATTTGATCTCCAACAACATGTAGCTGATCAATCGCAGCTGGACGATAAACATCACAGGCTACTAATAAAGGTTTTTTGTTTTTTTTGTTTTTAAGATAATTGGCAAGTTTACCAGAAAAGGTTGTTTTACCAGAACCTTGTAAACCTGACATTAATATTACACTAGGGTTTCCTGAAAGGTTAACTCCTTCAGCATCTCCACCCATTAATTCGGTTAACTCGTCTTTAACGATTTTAACCATTAACTGACCTGGCTGTAAGGTTGTTAATACATTTTGCCCAAGTGCTTTTTCTTTTACAGTAGTAGTAAAATCTTTTGCAATTTTAAAGTTAACATCGGCATCTAGTAATGCTCTTCTAACCTCTTTTAAAGTTTCAGCAACATTAACTTCAGTAATACTTCCATGTCCTTTAAGAACATGAAACGCTTTATCTAATTTTTCACTTAAATTATTAAACATAGTCTATCTTCAAATTTACAAGTGGCAAATTTAAGGATTTGAAGTCTATAAATAAAGTTTACAATTATAAAATAATCTAATAAAAAAAGGGCTGCCCATAACAGCAGCCCTTTCTCAACTAAAAAAACTAAAAAACTAATATAATTGTCACTCAAGAGCTAATTACATGTACGTTCCATAACCATTATATCATTTGCTCTTACAAACTCTAATCGGTTATTTTGACATTCTACAACTGTCCAGTTACCAGTAATGGCCTGAATATTTGGACCAGCTACATTTGAAAACTCTACAACAACTCCGTTTGCAGACATTGATGTTGACCACATTGCTGTTATTGTCATTCCTTCTCCTGTAATAATAACTGTTCCATCTGTATTGAAATTAAAATCGTAATTTATCAAATGGTCATCTCCATTATAGTTTACTATATTCCAAATACATTCTACTAAAAAGCCATCAACTTCTTCTTCTGTACAATTATTAGTACAATTTTCTACAACCAAGCCTATTTCAAAAACAGCAAAATTCCCTTCATTTGTTTCTACTCTTACATAAATTGTTTGAGGATTAGACAAGTTTGTATAAGCCGACGGATTTGGTATTGCATTTGTATTTGATTCAGCATCAGCATGAGAGATATGATAAGTTACATTATGTACTGCTGGCTGAATACAATTTGCATAAGCATTTGTTAAGTTAAAAGTTGCAAATCCTTCTGTACTCTCAGCACATTCAACCATTTCGGCCTCAAAACTTTCAAAACATTCAAATGAATTGTTTGAATTACAGTTTTGGGTAAGCAATAAAGTATCGTTTCCTCTATGTAATACTAATCCATTATCCGAACACTCAACAACTTTCCATTCTCCATTATAGTCTTCAAGTCCTGAAAAATTAATATATACATAAACATATCCTTGAGTAGTTGTTATATCCCAAGTACCATTAAAAAGTAAATCGCCTTCATATAAGGTTGATAAGTTATTATCATTTAAAAAATTAAAAGTTGTAAATGATGGTGTATAACCATTTAATGTAGGAACCTGTCCGCACTCCATTAAATAATCACTTACGTCTCCTTGATTACAATTATTTGTATTAGTATCACAAACTTGTTCTAAAATAATATAAGTATTTGCACCTGTTGCAGATCCTCTAACTAATTTAAGTCTGTCATCATCACATTCAACAACATACCAACCTCCACCTAAATCTTGGCTAAAGTTTGTTAACTCACTAAATGTTACAAGTACACCTTCACTATTAACAAGTGTGCTCCAGTTTCCTGTTGCAGCAACTGTACCAGTTCCAGCTATTGTTAAACCTCCATTTTCAGAAAAATATAACTGATAATTAATAAAATTATCATCACCATTATAAGATACTATTTTCCAATAGCATTCTTGTAAATACATGCTTACTTCTTCTTGAGAACAATCGTCTTCGTTTTCATCATCGCAATCATCTCCAGCAGCATTAATTGCAGCTTCTAATTCTTGATTACTGTTCACTTCAATTGTTTCACCATTTGCATATACCATAGTTACTGGAAAGTTTAGGCTTGCTAAAACTGCTCCATTGTTTGTGTTCTCCAAATTTTGTAGAAACAAGTATAATTGTTGATCATTTTCTATAACTACCGTATCAATAATTTGAAAATTTGGGTTGTACAAAGAAAATGAAATCGGATATTGAAAATCAATACACTCAATAACATCATCAACTTCAGAGCATTCTTCAATAAACGCTTCTAACTCATTTTGATTATTAATTACATACTCTGTGTAATCGTTAAGTGTTATTGTAATTGGAAATAGAAACTCAAGAATATCTTCATCATCTTCATATTCATTATAAATATTTTCAATTAGTTCTAAATCATCTAAAGTATTTATAGTTAACTGTAGTCCATTTATAGAAATGGTCACAGGTAAGTTAACAGATAAACAATTAGCATTATCCAAAATGTTATCAACCGAACCATCATTTGCGCTTGTACTTTGCATTAAATTTGCCAATACTGAATCTGGCGCGATAGTACTGTCACTATTCGGATTTAAATCAATAACTTCATTTTCGCATGAAGTAAATGTCATGAGGGCAAAAAAGGCTAGGATTAATAATGATTTGGGTTTAAAAAACATAGTATTTTTTTTTAGAGTTCATTAATAAAACAGATTAGATTAAAAAACTCCTACCTTTAATTTCAAAATTTTATAATTTAGGCAACGAAGAAAATTAATTATGAGCAAACAATTACATGAGCATATATGTGAAGAACGTCTGTTCTCGTCATTGTTTGAAAAACACTCAAAAGACCTTCATGATTTTTTATACTATAAGTTTGGCAGCTATCTAAATCCGAGAGATAAAGTTCAGGAAGCCTTTATAAAACTTTGGGAAAATTGTGCTAATGTTACTCCAGATAAAGCCAAGAGTTTTTTATTCACCACAGCAAATAATTTAATGCTTAATGAATATGCACATCATAAAGTAGTATTAAGGCATCAACAATCAACTCCAAAATCTCACACCAACGAAAGTCCTGAATTTATAATGCAGGAAAAAGAGTATCAGAAAAAATTAGAAACAGCAATTGCAAACTTATCTGAAGCACAGCGAGTGGCTTTTTTATTAAATAGAGTTGAAGGCAAACGGTTTAAGGAAATTGCAGAACTTCTAGATATTTCGACCAAAGCAGTTGAAAAACGAATTTATGGAGCTTTAAAAAAACTTAGAGAAGATATAGATGAGTTATAAGTGTTCAGTCGCAGAATTGAGTCGCAGTCCACTTTTGGGAACTACTGTCAACTGTGACTGTAAACTAAATACTAAAGAAGAAGGTAGGAATTATTTAATGTTAGCTGTTATATAAGTGTAATACAAATTATGAACCGAGAAGATTTAATAAAAAAATGGTTAGATAATAACCTAAATACTGATGAGCTTGAGGCTTTTAAAAAGCTTGAAGACTATGAGTCTTTGGTTAAACTATCCGATAGTGTAAAACACTTTAAAGCGCCAGAATATAATACTTCTGAAGCGTTACAAGATGTTTTGCATGCTATTAAAACACCTAAAAAATCTGTACGTTGGGTTCCAATATTATCTCGTATTGCAGCCATATTTGTTGTTTGTTTTGGTGTTTACTATTACACTACAACTTTAGATACTACTACTAAAACACTAGCCTCACAAAAACAAACTATAGAATTGCCTGATGCTTCAACAGTAGCTTTAAATGCAGCTACTACAGTAAGTTTTAATAAAAAACAATGGAAAACAAATCGTCAAGTACAACTTAATGGAGAAGCCTATTTTAAAGTTGCTAAAGGCTCAAAATTTGAAGTTATTACTGATGCTGGAACTGTTACTGTTTTAGGAACTCAGTTTAATATAAAACAACGACACAATTATTTTGAAGTTGTATGTTACGAAGGCTTAGTTGGTGTCACCTACAATAATGATGAAACAAAATTACAACCTGGAAACCGCTTACTACTTATAGATGGGAAATTAATTGCTACCGAAAAAGAAAACCAAATTGAACCATCTTGGATTAACAACAATAGTGTTTTTAAAAGTTTACCTTACAGAGAAGTTATTGCAGAATTTGAGCGTCAGTATGATATGACCATTAATTTGCAAAGTATTAACGACTCACAACTATTTACAGGAAGTTTTACTCACAGCAATATTGATGTTGCCTTAAAATCTATAACTTTACCTTTACACCTATCGTATACAAAAACAGACGATACGATTACATTAAAACGTGAGTAAAAATCGTAAAACTTATGCCGTTCTTATAGTCTTTTTTTGTAGTATTTATAGCATTTTTGCTCAACATACTACAAAAGAAAAGCTACCTCTTATAGAGGTTTTAGCGCATTTAGAAACACGATACAACATCCATTTTAGTTATATAGATTCTGCCATAGAAAACAAAAAAGCAGTATTACCAGATGAGCAATTAACACTTATTGAAGCCCTAACATTTCTTGAATCTGAAACTAATCTCGATTTTATAAATATTGACGATTCTAGTGTTGTTATATCTAACAGAGCAAATCCGTTTAGTGCTTTTATAACTCAAAAGCTTGAAGAGATAGTTATTACCAACTATTTAACTAAAGGTATTTCTAAAAAGAGTGACGGTAAAATTACTTTTAATACCGAAGAGTTCGGTATCCTTCCAGGATTAATAGAGCCAGACATTCTTCAAACCATACAAGCGCTTCCAGGAGTATTAAGTGTTGACGAAACGGTTTCAAATATTAATGTAAGAGGCGGAACTCACGATCAAAATCTTATTCTTTGGGATGGCATTAAAATGTATCAATCTGGGCACTTTTTCGGATTGGTTTCTGCATTTAATCCGTATTTAACCAAAATAGTAAATGTATCAAAAAACGGAACCAGTGTAAAATTTGGCGATGGTGTAAGTAGTGTTATAGATATGCAGCACTCTAATACACTTGATAAAGATTTTAAAGCTGGAGCTGGTTTTAATTTAATTAGTACAGATGCTTTTGCTAAAGTACCTCTATCTAAACAAACCGAGTTACAATTATCTGCTCGTCGCTCAATAACCGACTTTATTTTTACTCCAACCTACGATCAGTATTCTAAACGTGTGTTTCAAGATTCCGATTTAACCAATAGTACTTCATCAAATAATGAGCAGTTTTATTTTTATGATGTTGCTGCTAAGTTTTTATATGACATTACAGATTCTGATCAGTTACGTTTCAATTTCTTAACCATTAATAACAAATTAAGTTATGATGAGCTAAGTACCATAAACAACTCTAATGAAACTTTAGAAAGTAGTTTAAAACAAAATAATTTGGCTGCTGGTGTTGAGTACTTAAAATATTGGAATAACAGACTCACTACAACTGCTCAGATATATATGTCTAATTACGATTTGCAAAGCACTAATTACGATGTTATTAACGACCAACGTTTGTCACAAGATAATAAGGTAAGAGATATTGGATTAAAAATTAATGCGACTAATCACATAGATAGTAATCTAAAACTGCATGGAGGTTATCAGTTTAATGAGGTTATTGTGAGCAATGCAGAAGATGTAAATAATCCAGACTTTACAAGTTTTATTCAACAAGTTATAAGAACCCATTCTATATATGGTGAAGCCGAATTTACTTCAGCCAATAAAAATTCTTATGCACGAATTGGTTTAAGAACTAACTATATTGAAAAATTTTCAGAGTTTTTTACCGAACCTCGTTTAGCTTTAAGTCATAAACTAAACAATGATTTTAGAATCGAGTTTCTTGCAGAATTTAAAAGCCAGACCATATCGCAAATTATCGATTTACAAAACGATTTTTTAGGCATTGAAAAACGTCGTTGGATGCTCTCAAACAATACCACTAACCCAATTATAAAAAGTACTCAGGCATCAATTGGAATACATTATAACAAAAACAAATTACTAATAAGTGCCGAAGGTTTTATTAAAGATGTTGATGGCATTACAACACGTAGTCAAGGGTTTCAAAACCAATATCAGTTTGTAGATGCAGTAGGAAGCTATCAAACAAAAGGTATCGATTTTTTAATCAACAAACAGTTTAATAATTTTAGTACATGGTTAAGTTATTCTTATAGCAAAAACGATTACACGTTTGATAATCTTAATAACGGAAACTCATTCCCTAACAATCTAGATATACGTCATGCACTAACCTTTGCAGGTACTTACACAGTAAATAATTTAAAATTAGCATTAGGTGTTAACTGGCATTCTGGAAAACCTACAACACCACCTCAAGACAATCAGAGCTCAACAAATACTATAATTTATACTTCACCAAATAGCGAAAGATTAAGCGATTATTTACGTGCAGATTTTTCTACAACCTATCAGTTTCAATTTACAAATAAAGTAACTGCTAATATTGGTGCTTCAGTTTGGAATATTCTAAACAAAAAAAACAATATCAATACCTACTATAATATTGATGATAACGATAACATTAATAAGGTTGAAAACCTATCGTTAGGCATGACACCAAATGTGAGTTTTAGGGTTAATTTTTAAATTTTTATTTAGAGTTGTAATAATTTACGTTTTAAATTGTATTTTAATTCTCACAAACTAAAATCCTATACTTATGAAAAATCTTAAACTCCTATTTGCTTTTATGTTATTGTTTTTTGTATTTACTACTATTAATGCACAAGATTTTCAAGTCCCAAAAAACTATACACTTAAAGTAGCAGATGACTATAAAAAGTTGGAGAAAGATGTTGTTGATTGCGTAAATTGGCTAGAAAACACACCAATAAATAAAGATGAAAATAAACGAACAGATGCCAATGCATTTTTTATGCAATGGATAACTGGAAGCCCAGACGTTTCAGTAGCTATTTCTTCTTATGTATTAGATTTAACAGAAAAAAATCCAACGCTATTAATTACTTTTATGGGAGCATGGACAAGATATGCTATTGAAAATCCTGAAGACCAAGATTCTTTTAATGGGAATTTTGCAGGTTTAAAAAGCATAATAAAAGTATATACTAACAATAAAGATAGTGGTATAAAAAAAGACAAAAACGTTGAAAAATTACTAAAACTAGAAACTGACGACGATTTAAAAGCATGGCTGACAAAAAACTTGAAAAACTAAAATATCCTATAGGAACTTTTGAAGCTCCTAAAGTAATTGACGATGCTTTAATTTTAACATGGATTGAAGACATTGAGCATTTTCCAACAGCCATAGCAGAGCTAACAAAAAACTTAACTGTACAGCAATTACATTGGCCTTACAGACCAAATGGCTGGAACATAAAGCAAGTTGTACACCATTGTGCAGATAGCCACATGAACAGTATTATTAGATTTAAATTAGCACTCACTGAAGACTCACCAACTATACGACCTTATTACGAAGACCGTTGGGCAACACTTGTAGATGGCAACGATAATAATTTAGAAAACACCTTATTGCTACTAAAAGGATTACATGCCAAATTGGGTATACTATTACGTAGTATTACCAAAGAGCAAATGGCAAGAGAGTTTATACACCCAGAACATGGACGACGTTTTCGTTTAGACGAAACCATTGGTATATATGCATGGCATAGTAACCACCATTTAGCACATATTAAACAGGCATTACATTACAAAGGTAAGTTTTAGTGTACCAAAATTTACGTAGAACTACCTATTGATTATTTCAATTTTTAAAATTAACTTCGTTTAACTATCGATATAGATAATTAAAACAATCCATATTGTCGTATTGCCACACATTTGAGAAAAATCCGATGAACATTAAATTTCTGCTAACTTTTTTTACACTTATTTCTGGACTTTCTGTCTTCGGACAATTTAGTCGTGAAAATATTTCAACAGATTCATCTGTTATTGAAATTGTCAGAAATTCGGTTTATCATATTTACGAAGAAAGCTATAAAAACAAGGATTCTGTTTGGTATAGTGTTCATTTCATAAAAGACACGACAAGATTGAACACAGAAGGTTGGAAAAGAAAAAATGGAAAACAACTTGGAATTTGGAAAGAATATAACTTTAACAAACAATTATTATTTACTCGTGATTATGACAATGCAATTTGCGAAGTGAACAGAAAATTATTTCCGCATCACGAAATACTTGAACGAATGAAAAAAAAAGCTGATAGCTTAATTATTTCTAATTATAGTAAGGAGTTTTTCGACAAACAAGTACGTTTCAATTTTAATTGTTATGCTTACGATAAAGATGGTTATGTAGGTAGTTGGACAGAACCTATGAAAAGAAAACCGACTGAATTTCTTTTACGTTATCAAGTCAGATTAAAAAACTCTGACTGGCAAAGTTCGATGATTGGAATTAGTCTGGACGAAAAAGGCAACTATATTCCGAGTCACGACAGATTCAACAATAACGGATTTGAAAAACTAAACTCTGAAAACAGAACTTTTGAAATTGATAAAACAAAAGCTATTTCAGTTGCAAAAAAACACGGATTGAAAGGAGAAAATGTTTCCGAATTTTTAAAATGGGAAAGATTTAATAAAGCAACTTTTTATAATGGACAGTTCAAATATTACATAACCGAATTAACAGACCAAATAGACGAAATAAAAAAAGAAGGTCGTTCGAGAATTACTTATAAGTTCAATGTTTATTCATTTAATCCTTGGACAGGTGAATTTTTGGAAACAAAGAAAATGAAACAAATTAAAGAATGGGGAAAAGACAGCGGATTTACTTCTGGTTTATTACCTGACGAATAAAAAAACGTGTGGCAACAACGTATATAATTTATTGCTAGTTCTAGCCTACTTACGAATATTCCTGCGGAATATTCTATTCGGTTTGTATTTACTAAATTAGTTGCTTAACCAGGCAAATAATCTAAATTTAAAAAACTGAATTAATGCTCGAAATTGGAATTTTAATCTTCGGAATTATTTTACTGATCCTAGGTGAAATCTCACTTAATAAATATGAAAGAAATCGAACTGATAAAGAAAATAATTCAGGTGTTTTTTTCCAATTGAATACTCTCTTGCTTTATAGTGGCTCTATTTTAGTAATTGTTTCATTAATATTCTTATTTAATAAAAACTAATGACAACAACGTCTATAATTAATGGTTAGTTCTCGCGGATTTTCTATTCAGTTTTATTTACTATTTTAGTTAATTAGCCAAGTAATTATAAACCCATAAAAGGCAAAGATTTACATTGAGTTGTAATGTAAAAATGCGTAGAACTACGTATTGATTATGTTGTTTTTTAAACCTAACTTCGTTTAACTATTGATATAGATAATTAAAACAATCTATATTGTCGCATTGGCAAACATATGAGAAAAATCAATCTATTAATATTAGTATTTGGCCTTTTTGCTTCTTTACAAAGTTGTTCTCAAGAATATCCTGAAGAGTTGAGAATTGGAGTTTTTAAAACAATTACAGAATCGAATACAGTTAAATATATGTATCGCAATGCAAACTATAGATACATATACTCAGACGCTCATCCTGATGGAAACAAATTAGCAAAAATCACTTGGAAAAGTTCCGGTTATGAATTGAAAACTATTAATCAATCTAGTGATTTTGATGCATTGATTCAAACCGTAGTTTTGGACGAAGTAAATGGAGAAAACTCCTTTACAGAAACCACTCATACTGAAGGAATAGGATTAAAATTCACTTCGGAGTGGATAAGGATTGATGGTTTACCAGACGAAAAATTAAACGAAATACTAATTGAAAACGGAATAAAAACAAATTGAAATAAATACGTTAGCCACCAACGGCTATAGTTCATTACGGCTTGAAATTACTAATTGGAATTTCAAGCCTTTTTGCTAAATTTATGGTTACCACGGAATGATAGCCAAAACCGTTAAACGAAAATTCAAAAAATCCTATTTAGGATATGCCTTTTTTATATTGTGTATTAGCTCTTCAAGTCCGTTAACTTTAAGCTCGTAAACAGTTTGTAGCATCTCACCTAATTTTCCTTTTGGAAACCCTTTAGTATGATACCAAACCACATAATATTCTGGCAAATCGATAAGGTATTTACCTTGATATTTACCATAAGGCATTTTTGTATGAGCAAGCTTTATAAGAAACTGTTTATCTGGTTGTAGTAGCAATTGTTTAGTCTTTAGATTTGTAGTACTCTAATGATTTTAGTTCTTTTTTCACAAACAGCTGCCACTTAGCTTGTGCTTCTTTATTAATAGAGTTATCACTTTCGGTATCGTACAGGTTTTGCATAATTGCCAAATCTGTATTTATTTTTTCATGTAAACGTCGCAACTCATTTTTTAAACGTGGAGATACTTTTAGTTGAGCTACTTCTTTCCTGAATTTTCTAACATGCAATTCGGTGATATCAAAATGAAGCTGCTCATGTGCTAAAATATGGTTATCTGCTCGTTCTTTTATATACCACGATTTGTTAGGATAAAAATGCGCTTTAATGGTTGTCGTAAAACTAACAATTTTGCTTTGTGCTTCTTTTACTGAATACTCAAACGTTATTCCAGATGCTGTTACAGCAACTGCATTAGAGTTAGGTTTAGGGTCGCCTTTAAAGTTTTTCCATGATAGTTTTATATCGTCACGCCAAGTTATTACCTCATCGTTTGGAGGCGCAAACGTAAACATAAAAAAATAAAAAACCAGTACTAATTTATAACACATTATTTCCAGTTAAACGTGATATCTTTTTCGATATCAGGATGTAAACTGTAATGTACAGGACATGTATTAGCAGTACGCTCTAAAATGATTCTAGATTTTTTATCTACTTCAACAGGAATATCTAACGTAACCTCAATTTTATAAATTCGTCTTGGGTCGCTCGCCATAATTTTATTTACAGAAGCTGTTGTGCCTTTTAGGTCAATACCCATATCTCTGGCTTTTATTCCCATTACTGTCATCATACAACTTGCCAATCCTGTAGCAACAGTATCTGTAGGAGAGAACGCTTCTCCTTTTCCATTATTGTCTGTTGGCGCATCTGTAATAAATGTATTTCCAGATTTTGTATGAGTACACGCAGTACGCAAATCGCCAAGATAAGTTACTTTAGAGGTCATTGTTTTACTTCTTCTATAGTTAAATCTTTATACTGAAGCATATATACTGCTTCGTTAAAATAGCCTCCAAATAGTTTTTTAGAGTATCTAAATTTATTTTCAATATACTCTGTTTCTAAACCACCAACCGAAGCTTTATACAAATCGTCTTCAGACGCTAAACGTAACAATATATCTAAAGTTAAATCAAAACCACGTACTGCATATTTATTAGGCTCAACACCATATTTACTTTTGTATTGCTTCACAAAATTGTTTGGCAAATCGCTACTTGCAACTCTAAAAATTGAAGGATAATGAAATTTTAAATTCGATAGATGAACATTAGAAACATGCTCATACTCAAAAGCATCTGTCTTGTTTGTAGTGATTAAAATAATTTCTTTATCTCTGCTTGTATTTAAACTATTTAGTGAGTTAGTTACATTCATTACAAAACCGGCATTAGCTGTTTCTAAAAACACATAGTTTTTTCCACTTTTTAAAGCATCACTTATATCTGCAGAACTTATATAATAAGCATCCTTACCTTCTTTGTTCTTTTTTGAATAAATCTGCCTTGCAGTTACAAACTCGGCTTTGAGTTTGGTACTCGTTTTAGTATTAGCTTCATCTGCAATAATAACCACATTAGTTTTAGAAGCATCATTTTTTACTAAATCGATAGCGCATTTTACCAAGTTTTCTTCATTCGGAATGGTTTGAAACACATTATCATAAAGATTTTCTGGTTTTGTTAATGGTGAAATTAATGGAATATGATCTTGTTTAAGTTGTGCTGCTACACGTTCAAAATTTGCTGGTAACATTGGTCCTATTACAGCATCATACCCTGAAAAATCGTTATTATCTAATATTTTAGAAACTTCTGACAATTGATTTCTAGTATCAAACACTTTTAAATTAGTAGAAATTCCTAAATACTTAGCCGAATCTAAAGCCATAAGTACTCCTGAATGAAAATCTAAAGACACTGATAATAACCTATCTGTTTTAATAAGCTCTTTCGCTTCTGGGATAGAGTCAACATCTACTCTATTTAACCTAAAAGGTAACATTACAGCAAGACGCTTGGTTTTTAAATTCTTAAGCTCAGTTGTAAGGTTTACAATTTGTGCATCTTCATTAAGTGTTCCTACAGTAATGTTTTCTGGCACTTTTAAAACCATACCTTCTACCAAGCCTGTTTCTTTAAGATTAGGGTTTAACGTTTCTAGCTGCTCTTGGGTTAAACCAAGTTTTACTTTTAAACGGTAAAAACCTTCAGCTTTTAATACTGTATAGTAATTATAGTTATCTTCAATTGGCTTTTCTTCTTCAACATTTATATTTGGCACATTTACCTCATCACCTGGTTGAAGCACTGCACTCATATTTGGGTTAAGCGTTTCTAGCTCATCAACTGTAATACCAAATTTATAGGCAACTCTCCATTTTCCTTCTTTTGGCAATACTTTGTATTTTTTTATTGAGTTATCTAATTCAACTTTAGTTATGATGGTTTTGTACTTTGGTATTCTAATTTTATCTCCTTTTTGAAGATTTTCAGAATACAATTGCTTGTTATGTTTTTTAATCTCATCAATCTCAATGTTATACTCTTTAGATAAACTGTAAAGTGTCTCTTTTCGCTTTACTTTATGAGTATCGTAACCTACAAGCTCTTTAGTTTCGGTAGTAAGACTTTCGCCTTTAAATTTTGAATTAGGTATAATTAAAACATTATCTGTTTCTAACTTCTTTTTAGAATCAGGATTTAATGCATAAATATCAGAAGGTGTTACCATGTACTGTTTTGCAATACTCTCAATAGTTTCGCCTTGCTTTACTTTATGAGTTTTAAATTTTTGCGCATGAGCAGTTACGCTACATGTAACAGCAATGATGATGATTAAAAGAAGTTTTTTCATTGTTTTTTATGTTATTCCCATTCTATAGTAGCAGGTGGTTTTGAGCTAATGTCGTACACTACTCTATTAACGCCTTTTACTTTATTTATTATCTCGTTTGATGTCTTTTGTAAAAACTCATAAGGTAAATTTACCCAATCTGCTGTCATTCCATCTGTACTTTCTACAGCTCTTAGCGCTACACATTTTTCGTATGTACGCTCGTCTCCCATTACTCCTACACTATTTACTGGCAACAAAATCGCTCCTGCTTGCCACACTTTATCGTATAAATTCCAAGATTTTAGATTGTCTATAAAAATAGCATCGACCTCTTGTAATATACGAATTTTCTCGCGTGTTAGATCTCCAAGAATTCTAATTGCCAATCCTGGTCCTGGAAAAGGATGACGTCCTAAAAGGTCTTTATCCATATCCATTGAAGCACCAACACGACGAACCTCATCTTTAAACAGCATGCGCAAAGGCTCAACAATTTTTAGTTTCATAAAATCTGGTAAACCTCCAACATTATGATGACTTTTTATCGTTGCACTTGGTCCTCCTGTTGCTGAAACACTTTCAATCACATCTGGATAAATTGTGCCTTGTGCTAACCATTTTACATCTTCTATACGATGCGCTTCGTCATCAAAAACTTCAATAAAAGCATTACCTATTGCCTTACGTTTTTCCTCTGGATCACTCAATCCTTTAAGAGCATCCAAAAAGCGTGCCGAAGCATCTACACCTTTTACATTGAGTCCCATACCTTCGTATTGTTTTAATACGTTTTCGAACTCATTTTTACGTAGTAATCCGTTATTTACAAAAATGCAATATAGGTTTTTGCCTATTGCCTTATGTAACAAAATAGCTGCTACTGATGAATCTACTCCCCCTGATAAACCTAATACTACTTTATCGTTACCAAGTTTCTCTTTTAATCCATCAACAGTTTCTTCAACAAACGATTGTGGTGTCCAATCTTGGTTAACTTTTGCTATATGAACTAAAAAGTTTTCTAATAGTTGTTTTCCGTCTATTGAGTGATATACTTCTGGATGAAACTGGATAGCGTATGTTTGCTCACCTTCAATTTTAAATGCTGCATTTTCAACATCGTGAGTACTTGCTAATAATACACCATTGGTTGGTAAATGTTTAATGGTATCACTATGGCTCATCCATACTTGACTTCCTCTTGAAATACCTGCAAAAAATGCTTCGTTTTCTTTTACAAAATCAAGATTTGCTCTTCCATACTCTCTAGTATTAGAAGGCGCTACTTCACCACCTGAAAAATGTGCTAAATATTGTGCGCCATAGCAAACTGCCAATAATGGCTTTTTCCCTCGTATTTGTGATAAATCTGGATGTGGTGCATCGTCTCCTCGTACAGAAAATGGACTTCCAGAAAGTATAACAGCTTTGTATTCTTCAATACTTGTTGGAATTTTGTTGTATGGGTGAATTTCACAATAAATGTTGAGTTCTCTAACTCTTCGCGCAATAAGTTGTGTGTATTGCGAACCGAAATCTAAAATAAGTACCTTGTTGTGTTGCATGTGCAAAAATAACAAGGATTTTAGAATTACGATTTAGTTTTCCGATTTTTTATTCAAATTTCTAAAACTAAAAATTCGCCTTTTAAAGGTTGAAGATTTTCAATGAGTTTTTGCGTAAACTGATTACCATGTTCTAAATAAAATTCAGAAAAATTAGCATTTCGCTCTTGCAGACTTTGCCTTGGGAATAATTCATCTTGTATTAGTCTAATACGCTCTAAAACATCTTCTAATTTTCGCTTTTGTGCTTTTAGTAATCGCTTTTCTAAATTTTCTAAGCCTTGTGTTTGCTTTTTCTCTTGTGCTGCAACTGCACCTTTAAACGATTTGTCGGTTTGTTCTGCTAGTTTATATAAATCTTCAAATTGCTTTTTAAGATGCTCTTTTTGTGGCGCAAAATCGATATCTATTTTTGAAAGCTCTTTAGTTACTTTAGTCATTAAATCGTGCTGATTTAAAAACAAATCTTTTACTGATATATTCAGTTTATTTAGCTTCTCCTTTTGCTTACTTGTAATTAGCAATACTGAATTACGTAGTAAAAGCATTGGAAAAACCACTTTTTGAGCCTCAAAATTAGATTTTAGTTGTAACCAATAAGCTAATTCGCCTCCACCTCCAATATAACAGAGGTTTGGCAACACTACTTCTTGATATAAAGGACGCATAATCACATTTGGACTGAATCGCTCTGCAAAGTCATTAACTTCTTTTAGTAGCTCACTCTTACTCCAAGTAATATTTGTGTTTAGCACCTTAAACGTATCATTATCAAAAACAATACGCTCTCTCAATCCATCATGTATATAAAACAAATTGATTTCGCGTGGTGTGACTTGAATTTTATAATCTTGATTTGATGCTTGGTTGATTTGATAATTCGTCGCTGATACTTTTTTGAAAGATTCTTGTTCGATTAATTCATTCTCAATATATGGAATAAACTGTTGTTTTAACGCTTTATCATTTCCATCGAGAATTACCAATCCGTAATCTGAAAACAAAGCATTTACCAAAAAACGCATGGCTTCAGTTAATGTATGATGCTCTAAATAAGCCGATTTAAAAAGGTCTTTTAATTCTTCTGCATTTTTGCTTTTATCTAATTGTAAAGCAAATACTTCATATACATGATCAAGCTCATCTAAATTCAATTCGCCAACTGCTCCTGAGGCATTTCTATTCCACTGTACTTTTTTGCCTTTAAAATTAAAATAGTTGATTTCTTCAAAATCATGATCTTCAGTTGCCATCCAATATATAGGCACGAAGTTTTGTTGTGGATAAGCCTTTTTTAATTCTTTACAAAGATTTATGGTCGATATAATTTTATAGAAAAAATATAAAGGTCCTGTAAAAATATTAAGCTGATGTCCTGTAGTAATTGTAAATGTGTTGTCTTGCTTTAAAGACTCAATATGTTTTGAAGTTAAATCTGAAATATCAAAACCTTTGTATTGGTTTTTCAAACTTTCTACCAAAACAGTTCTCGACTGCACTCTAACAGACGAGCCTTTTTCTTCTATTTGAGCTTTAAAATTTTCAAGTTTTGGAAACCTGTTATAAAAGGGTTGCAGATGTTGTTTTTCATCTAAATAATCACAAATTAATGATGAAAAATAATGGGTTTCTCTAAACGGAATACAGTCTGTTGGCATAGTTGATATTCAATTCTGATGTAAATATAATGCTCTTAACTATTTTATCTCCTAAATTTTAGTTAATTCGTTTCTCATTTATATCTTTACTTTTACATTCACAAGAAAAAATACAACCATGCAAAAATTTTATATTGCTCTGTTCCTTACACTTAATGCAATCACATTCTCTATTGCTCAAAATTTACAATCGCCAAAAGATTTTTTAGGTTATGAATTAGGCACTCAATTTTCGAGACACCATCAGGTAGTTGATTATTTTAAACACGTAGCATTACAAATACCTAGTCAAGTTCAACTGGAAAAGTATGGCGAAACCAATGAGCGCAGACCTTTGTATGTTGCTTATGTTTCATCTGAAGAAAACATTAAAAATCTTGAAACTATAAGACAAAACAACCTCAAAAATGCAGGTGTTTTAGATGGTAATTCATCATCAAACGATATTGCAATTGTTTGGCTGAGTTATAATGTGCATGGTAATGAAGCATCAAGCACAGAAGCTTCGATGAATACTTTATATAAGCTACTAACAGAAAAGCAAGATTGGTTAAAAAATACAGTTGTAATTATTGATCCTTGTATTAATCCTGACGGAAGAGATCGTTATGCTAATTGGTTTAATGAAACTTCGAGCCAACCTTACGATGTCGACCAACAAGCTAGCGAACATAACGAGCCTTGGCCTGGAGGACGACCAAATCATTATTTATTTGATTTAAACAGAGATTGGGCTTGGGCAACTCAAGTTGAATCGGCTTCACGATTAAAAGTTTACAACAAATGGCTACCTCAAATTCATGTCGATTTTCATGAACAAGGCATTAATGAACCTTATTATTTTGCTCCAGCAGCAGAACCTTTTCACGAAATAATAACCGATTGGCAACGCGATTTTCAAACGCAAATAGGTAAAAATCACGCAAAATATTTCGATGCTAATGGTTGGCTATATTTTACTCGCGAGCGTTTCGATTTATTTTACCCAAGTTATGGAGATACTTATCCAACATATATGGGAGCAATTGGTATGACTTACGAGCAAGCTGGACATGGAATGGCTGGATTAGGCATAATGAATGATGAAGGTATTGAGCTGACTTTAATTGACAGAATAGCGCATCATACAACAACAGGATTATCGACTGTTGAAATTGCTTCAAAAAATGCTCAAAAACTAAATACTGAATTTAAAAAATTCTTCGATAATAATGCTTTAAAATACAAGAGCTACGTTTTACAAGGTAATGCTGATAAAATAAAATCATTAACAGCCTTATTAGACAAACACGATATAAAGTATGGCAATGCAAATTCTGGTAAGGTATCTGGTTATTTATATGCTATAAGTAAAGAAGGTAGTATGACAACTACAGCCAACGATTTGGTGGTGAGCACAAATCAACCAAAAGGTAAAATGGTAAAAGTATTATTTGAGCCTAATGCAAAATTAAGCGACTCTATAACTTATGATATTACTGCTTGGAGTATTCCTTATGCTTATGGTTTAAATGCAGTTGCAAGCACATCTTTAGTGCCTTCAAAACCATATAATGCAAACAAAAATGAAACTTCAGTGCAATCTGATGCTGTAGGTTATATTACACATTGGAATAGTTTAAATAATGCAAAATTTCTTGCTGCTTTATTAAAACAAGGCTTTAAAGTTCGTTTTACCGAAAAACCATTCGAAAACAATGGTGAAAATTTTGACAGAGGCTCTCTTATTATTACAAAAGGAGACAATAAAAACATGAATGCTTTTGATGCGACTTTAGGAAAAATTGCATCTTCATTTAATGTTAAATTAACGAGTGCAACTACTGGATTTGCTAAAAGAGGTCCAGATTTTGGTTCGCCAGATATAAAATTGGTTAACAAACAAAAAATTGCCATTTTATCTGGCAACTATACATCGTCATTAAGTTACGGCGAATTGTGGCACTTTTTTGAGCAACAATTACATTATCCTGTAACATCAATTAATACAGATGATTTTGGACAGGTAAATTTAGATAAATACACTGTTTTAATAATCCCTAATGGTTATTATGGTCGCTTATTAAATGATGCTAATATTGAGAAATTACAAAACTGGATTAGTAAAGGCGGAAAATTAATTGCTATCGATGGTGCTTTAAACAGCTTTGCTGATAAAAAAGGCTTTGGATTAAAACGAAACAAACCTGAAGACTCAACAAAAACCGACAAAAACATTACGCCTTATGCTGAGCGCGAAAGAGAATATACTAAAAACATGATCACTGGAGCTGTGTTTAAATCTAATGTTGATAATACACATCCTATGGCTTTTGGTTATGACAATAACTACTTTACTTTAAAATTAGGAAGCAGTTCGTATAGTTTGCTAGAAAACGGTTATAACATTGCGTTTTTAGGCGACAACCCAAAAAATGTTTCTGGTTATGCTGGTAAAGAGGCTTTAAAAGGCTTGAGTAATTCGTTAGTTTTTGGCGAAGAGAGAATTGGCAACGGAAGTATTGTGTATATGGTTGATAATACTATGTTTAGAAGTTTTTGGGAAAACGGAAAACTATTTTTTGTAAACGCTATTTTCTTTGTGAATAATAATAGTTATGAATTGTAGTGTGTTAAAAACTAATATTTTAACAATAATGACGCTGTTTTTTTCTTAACTTAACGTATTGTTTTTTCACTTCAAAAAAATATAAACAGATGAAAACAAATTACAGTTATAAAAGCTCAATATATATCCTCTTTTTATTCGTTTTTTTAAGCTCATCAACGTATAGCTTTGGCTTTTATCAAGATACATATAAAGAATTTAGAGGTGTTGTTGTAGATCGTGATTCAAAAGACCGATTAGCTTTTGCAACACTTTTTGTAAACGATACTCAAATAAGTACAATTACCAATACAGAAGGTGAGTTTTTACTTAAAGTTCCGAATGAATTTCTAAACCGAAAAATAAGCATCTCCTTTTTGGGTTATCTTACTAAAGAAATTCCGTTGTCTGATTTAAATGGAGAAGACATTCAAATACTTTTAGACTTATCAGTTACAGAACTTTCTGAAGTCAGTATAGTTGCTCCAAAAGATGCACTTACATTAGTAAAAGTTGCATTAGATAGAAAAGGCAATGAAAATTATTATAACGAAGAAAGCACAATGATTGCTTTTTACAGAGAAACTATAAAGAAACGTCGTAAAGACGCATCCTTATCTGAAGCTGTTGTAGAAATTTATAAACAACCATATAAGTCTAATAAAATTGATGCCATTAAACTTATTAAAGCACGAAAAAGCACCAATTATAACCGATTAGACACGTTAGCCTTAAAACTGCAAGGAGGTCCTTTTACAACATTATATGCCGATTTTTTAAAGTATCCTGAATTTATTTTCACAGATACAAACCTTTCGGAATACGACTTTAGCTTTGATAAGTCTACCGAAATTAATAACAAAATGATTTATGTTGTAAGGTTTAAACAAAAACCAGACATTACCTATCCTTTGTATTATGGAAAACTTTATATTGATGCTGAAACTTTTGCTTTAACAAGTGCTATTTATAACCTAAATGTTGAAGATAAAGAACTAGCGTCACAAATGTTTGTTAGACGTAAACCAAAAAAAGCAACAGTTTACCCAACACAAGCAGCTTACAGAGTAGATTACCGAACTAAAAACGGTAAATGGTATTATGGTTATAGCAACATACAATTGGTGTTTAAAGTAGATTGGCAAGGTAGATTATTTAATAGTGTATATAGTTTAAATAGCGAAATGGCTATAACAGATTTAAGCAAAGATTTTAAAGATAAACCAAGACCAAGCGAAAGTCTACGACCAACAATTATTTTAAGCGATGAAGCTTCAGGATTTTCCGATCCAGATTTTTGGGGAGAATACAACATTATAGAACCCGAAAAATCTATAGAATCTGCAATAGAAAAGATTAATAAGCAATTAAAAAAATCATAATACAACAACGATAACATTTTCTAAAGGCTCTAATTTTTTTAGAGCCTTTTATTTTAAACAGAATCTTATCTTTACAAAAAACACATTATGCTAGGTTTAAAATTAGAAACAGATCCACGTTGGGTAACAATAGTAGAGTCTAATATTGAAGAAATTTTAACAGACCATGCTTGGTGTGAACAAAAAGCAGCTACAAATGCCATAACTATTATTACACTCAACTCTGAGCATGAAGATTTGGTAACCGATTTATTGGCATTGGCAAAAGAAGAGCTCGAGCATTTTCAAATGGTACACGAGATTATAAAAAAACGAGGTTACAAACTAGGTAGAGAGCGTAAAGATAGTTATGTAAACGAACTTTATAAGTTTATGAATAAAGGCGGAACACGTGTGCAATGTATGGTAGATAGGCTTTTGTTTTCTGCAATGATAGAAGCCAGAAGTTGCGAGCGTTTTAAATTATTATCTGAACGCATAAACGATGAAGAACTCTCAAAATTTTACCGTGATTTAATGATAAGTGAAGCAGGACATTACACCACATTTATAGGTTTTGCTCGTAAATATGGGCAAGATGTCGATGTTGAAAAACGCTGGAAAGAACTCATTGCTTTTGAAGGCGAACTCATTAAAAAATATGGAAAAACAGAAACCATACATGGTTAATAATTAGCTATTTGGCTTTTTCATCAAAAATACCGAACTTCGTAAAGCTCCAAATTTAAATATTAAAACTAAATATTTAAATTATGAGATCTTTAAAAAATTATATTAGAAAAGTAATCCCTAGCCTATTATTCGTTTACATTTTACCTTTATTCTTTATAATACAATCTTGTAAAACTGATAAAGAACAAACAAAAACTAAGATTATTGAAGTAAAAAATGAAAACGTTATTGAAATAATAACTGAGAATATGGATTTTCAGATGCCTGATACAATTCCTTCAGGATGGAACACATTTCGTTACAAAAACTTATCACCTCAAACTCATTTTTTCCTTATAGATAAATATCCTGAAGGAAAAACATCAAAAGATGCTGAAGAACTAGTAGCACCTGTATTTGAAAGTGCTATGAAATTAATTACTAAAGGGGAAACTGAAAAAGGTTATGCAGAGTTCGCTAATCTTCCTGAGTGGTTTAATGAAGTAGTATTTGTAGGGGGTTCAGGGCTACTATCACCTAATCAGGTGGGAGAAACTACACTTAATTTAAAACCTGGCAAATATGTGATTGAATGCTATGTAAAAATGAGCAATGGAATGTTTCATACTTCAATGGGAATGACTAAGGATATTGTTGTAACAACAACTGATTCAGGAAATAAAGCTCTAAAATCTGATATAGATATTACCATTTCAAGTACTGATGGAATTGTATTTAATGACTCTATAACTTCTGGGAAGCACATTTTTTCTGTCTATTATAAAGATCAAACAGTACATGAAAATTTTGTTGGTCATGATATAAATCTTGTTAAACTAGATGAAAATGCAAATTTAAAAGACTTAGAGAGTTGGATGAATTGGGCTAATCCAAAAGGATTAATTGAACCAGCTCCTCTGTACATCACTTTTTTAGGTGGAGTTAACGATTTGCCAGAAGGAGACATTGGCTATTTTTCTGTGAATCTTGAAATAGGTAATTATGTGTTAATTTCTGAAGTACCAAATTCATTAAGTAAAAATATGCTAAAAACCTTTGTTGTATCACAATAGTCTATTTGAAAAATAATTAGTTAAAACTAAAGCTGTATGATTATTAGTTTTGATTAAAAACTATTTCACAACCTCAGCATACAAATCAAAATCTGCAGCTTCTGTAATTTTTACAGTTGTAAATTCGCCTGTTTTTAAATAGCATTTTGTAGCATCAATAAGTACTTCGTTATCCACATCTGGTGAGTCAAACTCTGTACGTCCAACAAAATAATTACCTTCTTTTCGGTCGATAACCACTTTAAATTCTTGACCTATTTTAGTTTGGTTGAGTTCCCAAGAAATTTGAGATTGTATTTCCATAATCTCATTGGCACGTTCTTGTTTTACATCTTCTGGCACATCATCTTCTAAATTGTAAGCATGTGTGTTTTCTTCATGGCTATAGGTAAAGCAACCTAAACGCTCAAAACGCATCTCTTTAACCCATTCTTTAAGGGTTTGGTAATCTTCTTCAGTTTCTCCAGGATAACCAACAATAAGCGTGGTACGAATGGTCATATTTGGTACTGCTTTTCTAAACTCTTTAAGCAGTTTTGTGGTTTTCTCTTTGGTAGTACCACGACGCATACTTTTAAGAATACTATCAGAAATATGTTGTAACGGAATATCTAAATAATTACAGATTTTTGGCTCTCTGTTCATCACATCTAATACATCCATTGGAAAACCTGTTGGGAATGCATAATGTAAACGTATCCACTCAATACCATCAACTTTTACAAGCGCTTCAAGTAATTCGGCTAGATTGCGTTTTTTGTATAAATCAAGACCATAATAGGTTAAATCTTGAGCAATTAAAATCAATTCTTTTACACCTTTAGCAGCTAATTTTTCAGCTTCAATAACAATCTCTTCAATAGGTGTCGATTTGTGTTTTCCGCGCATTAAAGGAATAGCACAAAAACTACAAGGTCTGTCGCAACCTTCAGCAATTTTAAGATATGCGTAATTTTTTGGTGTTGTTGTTAAACGTTCACCTATTAATTCGTGTTTATAATCTGCTCCTAAAGCTTTTAATAATAAAGGCAACTCTGTAGTACCAAAATACTCATCAACATTAGGAATTTCTTTCTGTAAATCTGGCTTGTAACGTTCACTTAAACAACCTGTTACAAAAACTTTATCAACTTCACCATCTTCCTTTTTTTGCATAAACTCTAAAATGGTATTCACACTCTCTTCTTTGGCATTATTTATAAAACCACAGGTGTTAATTACCACAATATTTCCTTCTTCCTCATGCACAACATCTTTGCCACTGGCTTTAAGTTGTCCCATAAGTATTTCACTATCATACACATTTTTGCTACATCCTAATGTAACAACATTAATTTTATTCTTCTTTAGAGATTTTGTTCTCATTTCAAAAATTTTAGTGTGCAAAGATACAACATCTTTAAACCTTTTATATATTTAACAGTCTTAAATAAAAACTACTCATGAAAACTTCATACCTACTTTATGCTGTTTTACTTATTTTTTTGACGAGTTGCTCCTCTTCAGACACACCAACTGATACTGACCCAACTCCTGAAGCGACTTACTTTCCGCCTCTTAATTCTGAAACTTGGGAAACCGTTTCTCCTTCAGATTTAGGATGGAATCAAAGCCAATTACAGCCTCTTTTAGATTATTTAGCGCTTAAAAACACTAAAGGATTTATCATATTACACAACGGAAAAATTATTGTTGAAAGCTATATGAATGGTCACTCATCAACATCACCTTGGTATTGGGCAAGTGCAGGAAAAACATTAACAACAGCTGTATCTGGAATAGCACAAGATGAAGGATTAATTAATATTAACAGTAAAGTTTCTGACTATTTAGGAACTGGTTGGACAAGTGCTCCTTTAGCAAAAGAGAATTTAATTACTTGTAAAAACTTACTCTCGATGAATTCTGGGTTAGATGATACGTTAGGTGACGATGTATCGCCTGCTAACCTACAATATGTAGCTGATGCAGGAACGCGTTGGGCTTATCATAATGTATATGTAAAAATGCAAGATGTAGTAGCACAAACAAGCAATCAAACTTGGAGTACGTATTTTAATACTAAGTTAAGAGATAGAATTGGCATGAGTGGTAGTTGGATTCCTGTGGGAGATTTAAGTGTGTATTGGAGTAATACTCGTAGTATGGCTCGTTTTGGATTGATGACTTATGCCAAAGGAAAATGGGAAAACACTCAAATAGTTCCTGAAGCGTTTTTAAATGAGGCAACAAATACTTCACAGAGTATTAATCTTGCTTATGGTTATTTGTGGTGGTTAAATGGGAAATCGACTTTTCATTTACCACAAACACAATTTGAATTTAGTGGAAGTCTTATTCCTAATGCACCAAATGATATGTATGCTGCTTTAGGTAAAAACGACCAAAAAATTTATGTGGTTCCTAGTAAAAAATTAGTTGTTATACGAATGGGTGACGTTGCAAACCCAGAAAACCCAACATTTGGATTATCTGGATTTGATGATGAATTATGGCAAAAAATTAATGCCTTAACTAATTAGTTATAGTTTTTTGGTGCAACTCTCTTTTTTGTAGCTTGCTCATAATCATAAGCCCAACCTAACAATTCCATTTCAGAGAGAGGCTCACTTATAAACGTTAATCCTCTTGGAGCGCCTTTTTCATTATAACCCATTGGTACTGTAATAGCAGGATATTCTGCCACAGCAGCAAAGCCTGCATGATAATTATTTATAGATAAGAAACCATCTAAATTGTGTGCTTTTGTTGGTGTATCAAAAAACAGTTTTCCGTTAGTTTTTAAGGTGTTTTTTATAGCGTCAAACTCTTCATCTGTAGCATTATCAGCTACAATACCTTCAAAAAGTTTTTGTCCATAAGGCATTGTGTTTATTGAATCTTTTTTGTTAAACTCAATCACATCTTGCACAGATTTTACCATTAAAGATTTATCGGCTGAAGCAGATAAATACACTGGCAAATCATTTTTCATATCTAAATTAAGTAGTCTTAAAAAATCAGGAAGCTCTACTTTTTCTTCTTCAATTTCAACAATAATTGCGCCTTTTAATTTTAAGTCTTCAATTGCTCTAACATATAGAGAATCTTCCATTAAACGTTTGAAAGTTCCAAAGCGTTTGCCTTTAACACTAAAATCTTTAAACCCTTCGTCATAAGCAAGACTTCTTTTAAGCTGTATAGATTTAAAATCGTTTGCATCATAACCAAACATAGCTTCTAACATAATAGCGTTATCAGTTACATTTTTAGTCATTGGTCCTGGAGTATCTAAAGTTGAAGAAATGGGCACAATACCACTTCTACTTAATAAACCAATAGTTGGTTTTAGTCCTACAATTGAGTTTTGACTCGAAGGCGATAAAATAGAACCTGACGTTTCACTACCAACAGCAGCTACACAAAAGTTTGAAGATACTGCTACTCCACTACCAGAACTCGAACCTCCTGTATCAATAATTTTACGTCCATAAGGGTTTAAGGTTTGGCCACCAATGGCACTATAACCACTTGGGCAATCGCCACAGAAAAAATATGCCCATTCGCTTAAATTAGCTTTTCCTAAAATGAGTGCTCCTCTATCTTTTAAGCGTTGAACAATAAACGCATCGTCCGTTTTGTTATAATTTAATGCAACAGCTCCTGCAGTAGTTGACATTGCTGACGTGTTGATGTTATCTTTTAGTAAAATTGGCATTCCGAAGATGGGATGCTTAAGCATTTTGTTTTTTAAATCGATATCTTTTTGTTTTGCCTCTTCTATAACATTAGGATTTAAGGCAATAACAGAGTTTAATGATAAATCGTTTTCTCTATCAAATTTTCTGATACGATAGAGATAGAATTTAGTTAAATTCTCATACGATAATTTACCATCTCGTATATGCTTTTGAAGTGTTGGAATATCTTGTTCTAAGATAAGAGGTTTTAAATTTTCATAGGTGCTTTCAGTAAAACTTTCTAAAGCTGTATTGAAAGGCATCCATAAATCAGATGAATTGATATGTTTTGAATCTAAAACCTTAAATTCTCTGAAGTCTTTAGTAGAAATAGCACTAATATCTGTTGACGATTTTTTGTCGTCCTCTGTTTTAGATTCAGAGTTTTTACAGGAAAAAATTAGGAGAAAAGTGAAAATAAATAGAAATGACTTCATGATTAATATTTTTATTAAAAATACTAAAAATAGAACACTTAAATATAATTGTGTTAGCTTCTCGATACAATTTTTAAACACTAGCGTTTTAAAAACCACTCGAAGTGACGAAGTTTTACTTGAAGAATGAATCTACAAATTCAAATTTATTAAAAACCTGAAGGTCGTCAATACCTTCACCTACTCCAATATATTTTACAGGAATTTGAAATTGATCAGAAATACCAATCACAACACCACCTTTTGCTGTTCCGTCTAGTTTTGTTACAGCCAAAGAAGTGACTTCAGTTGCTGCTGTAAACTGTTTAGCTTGCTCAAAAGCATTCTGACCAGTTGAGCCATCTAAAACTAGTAACACATCGTGAGGCGCATCATCTACAACTTTTTGCATAACGCGTTTTACTTTAGTTAACTCGTTCATTAAATTAACTTTATTGTGCAAACGACCAGCAGTATCAATAATAACCACATCAGCATCTTGAGTAACAGCACTTTTTAAGGTATCAAAAGCCACAGAAGCAGGATCGCTTCCCATGTCTTGTCGTACCATTGGCACATCTACTCTATCAGCCCAAACTTGTAATTGGTCTATCGCTGCAGCTCTAAAAGTATCTGCTGCACCTAAAACAACTTTTAAGCCTTGCTTTTTAAATTGTGATGCTAATTTACCAATGGTTGTTGTTTTACCAACACCATTAACACCAACAACCATTATTACGTATGGTTTTTTATCTTTTGGAATTGTAAACTCGGTAGCATTACCACTATCAATTTCTGATAATAATCCTGCTATTTCTTCGCGAAGAATTTGATTTAACTCAGATGTTCCAAGGTATTTATCTTTAGCAACACGCTCTTCAATACGTTTAATAACTTTTAATGTTGTATTAACACCAACATCGCTAGATACAAGTATTTCTTCAAGATTATCAAGAACCTCATCATCAACTTTAGACTTTCCAGCTACAGCTTTATTAAGCTTTGTAAAGAAAGTTGTTTTAGATTTCTCTAACCCTTTATCTAATGTTTCTTTTTTTTCTGAAGAAAATATTTTTTTAAAAAAACTCATGGTATTACTAATTTGTGAAGCTAAATCAACAATTAAGCCTAATTATAAAGTCTGCTAATTTGTCACTTTTCGGCTCAAATATAGCCATAAAAAAACTGCTTTCAAATGAAAGCAGTTGTAAAAAAATATATAGATTATATTTAGTTTTTCTTTAAAAACTCGTCCACAAACTCTGGTGCCATTACTGACTCAACAAACATGTAAGCGCCTGTTTTTGGAGATTTAACCATTTTTATAGCTTTGGTTAATCTTTTAGATCCTGTTTGTAACGATGCTACTGATTTCTTTGCCATGACTTAATTATTTTATCTCTTTATGAACTGTCATACGCTTAAGGATAGGATTAAATTTTTTAATCTCCATTCTGTCTGGCGTATTCTTTTTATTCTTTGTTGTAATGTAACGAGAAGTTCCTGGTTGTCCAGATTCTTTATGCTCAGTACATTCTAATATTACTTGTATTCTATTACCTTTCTTTGCCATTTTACGTGTCTTTAACGCGTTATGCTATTATTTATATAATCCTTTAGCCTTAGCTTCTTTTAACGCAGCAGTAATACCAATTTTATTGATAGTTTTTAACGTTGAAGTTGCTATTTTTAAAGTTACCCATTTATCTTCTTCAGGAATATAAAAACGTTTTTTGATTAAATTCGCATCAAATTTACGTTTTGTTTTATTCATAGCGTGAGAAACATTGTTTCCAACCATCGCTTTTTTTCCAGTAAGTTCACAAACTCTTGACATTCTTTCTAACTTTAATTTATGTTGTTTAAAACAGTTTGCAAATTTAGTAAAACTTTATAATACCAGCAAACTAAAATTATCACTTTTTTAAAATTTCTTTTTGAAGCATTTCAAAAGCCTTGTTTACTGCTTTATTTATAACTTTAATTCGATGGTTTCCAAAATTAAAAACTTCGGAATAAACTTTGGTTTTTGTAGCAATAGCAACATATACAGTTCCTACCTCAGCATCTGCATCGCCTTTTGTTGGTCCTGCATTTCCTGTTGTTGCAATAGCATAATCGACATTAAATAGTTTTAAAACTGATGTTGCCATAGCCTCTGCAACCTGACTACTAACAACTGAAAACTTATTAATTAGTGCTTCATCGACTTTTAAAACGTCAATTTTAGCTTCGGTAGCATAACTCACTACGCTACCTTTAAAATAATGTGATGCTCCAGTATTTGCAGTAATAGACTCTGCAATTTTTCCTCCAGTACAACTTTCGGCAGTAGCAATAGTCTTATTTAATCGTATTAATTGTTTACCTATTATAGCTTCAATAGATTCGTCTTCTTCAAAACCAACAAAAATGTCTTTAATTTGTGGCAACAATAAAGCAACTTGCTTTTCGATTTCAGCTTCTATTAAACTTTTATCTGATGCTTTTGCAGTTAATCGTAATCTTACTTTACCTAGACTTGGCAAATAGGCTAACTTTATAAATGATGGTAAATTATCTTCCCAGTCTTCAATTCTTGCAGCTAAGTTACTCTCGCCTAAACCATAGGTTAAAATGGTTTTATGTTGTATAAATGGAAATTTGAATGCTTGTTGAAGTTTTGGAATAACTTCATTTTCTATCAATCCTTTCATCTCGTAAGGAACACCTGGTAGTGAAATAAATACTTTTCCACCTTTTTCAATCCACATTCCTGGCGCACTTCCAAAAGTATTCATAAGCACTTTTGCTTTTGAAGGCACTAACGCTTGATCTAAATTAACCTGAGAAGGGGCTTGATTGAAATTTTTCCATAGGAACTTGATGTTTTCAGTAACATCGTCATTTCTAACTAATGTGTCACTGAAATATTCAGCTATGGTTTTTTTGGTAATATCGTCTTTTGTTGGACCTAATCCACCTGTAACAATAATAATATCTGCATTGTCTTCTGCCTCTTTTAATGATTTGATAATATGCTCTTTATCATCTTGAACAGAAGTAATTTGATAAACAGCTACACCTATTTTATTTAGTTGCTGTGCAATAAAAGCAGAGTTTGTATCTACAATTTGACCGATAAGAATTTCATCACCAATGGTAATTATTTCTGCTTGCATTAGATATCGAAATCATTTTTAATTTCTTCGGATGCATTCTCTACAGCTTTTAAAACCAATTCTAATTGTTTTGTAACATCAGTATTTTCATTGTTTTCAAATTTTCCCCAATCTTGAACGACTATTAAATCTTCCAATACACCAAGTTCAAATAAATCGATAGTTGGTTTCATTTTATGAGCTGCCTGATAAGTTGTGTAGTAATCGTTTTGAGCAACAGCATTTTTTAATCTCTCAGCATCTTCTGGTACTTCTTCTAAAAAAGCTTGAGCTAAAGCAACAACGAAATCTTCGTCGCCTCCAGCTAGTTCACGTACTCTAAATAATTTATAGTGTTTTTCCATTTATTTTATTGTTATTTTAAACACCTCTTGGTTTTCTATACTACCAATAAGTATATCGTTAGGTTCTACTCTACCAACTCCAGATGGTGTTCCCGTAAATATAATATCTCCTATCTTTAAAGTAAAATATTTTGATATATATTCGATAAGTTCATCAATTTTCCAAAGCATCAGCTTTGTATTACCTTGTTGAACCAAAGTATTATTTTTTTGTAATGAGAAATTAATATCGTTTAAATTTTTGAAATTTGTTTTTGGCAGCCAATTACCAATTACAGCTGAACCATCAAAGGCTTTTGCTTTTTCCCAAGGTAATCCTTTGGCTTTCAACTCACTTTGCAAATCGCGTGCCGTAAAATCTATTCCTAATCCAATTTCATCGTAATATTTGTGTGCAAATTTTTTATCGATGTATTTACCAACTTTATTGATTTTAACCAAAATCTCAACTTCATGATGTATGTCGTTAGAAAAATCTGGAATAAAGAATGGTTGCTTTTTTAGTAAAATAGCAGTGTCTGGCTTTAAGAACACAACAGGATCTGTTGGCTTCTCGTTATCGAGTTCCTTTATATGATCTGTATAATTACGTCCTATGCAAATGAGTTTCATACTAATCTAATTTATTATTAAACGCTCTTAACTTTATAGCTGTTAGTACTTTTTTAGTATATAATGGAAAATCGGCATTGAGCAACCAGCCAAAGTAACCTGGCTCATCATTTAATACGTCTTCAACTCGTTTACCTTTATGTTTTCCGAATGAGAAACATTCTTCACCTTTTTTATTATAAGTAATAAAACCAGCAAAATCAGCAAATTTTTTGCGCGAACTAAACTCTGCTAAAAACTTTGTGTCGTTTTCTAATTCATCATATTTTGCTAATTGCGCTTTTAAGACTTCAAAAGTTGCATTGGTGTCTGCTTCAGCACTATGTGCATCGTCTAAATTTTTATCGCAATAAAACTTATAAGCTGCTGACAATGTACGTTGTTCCATTTTATGAAAAATAGTTTGCACATCTATAGATACTCTATTCTTCATATCGAAATCAACTTCAGCACGAAGCATTTCTTCTGCTAATAATGGAATATCGAATCTATCAGAATTAAAACCACCTAAATCGGAATCTTTAATAAGGTTATAAATATCTTTAGCAAGCTCTTTAAATCTAGGTTTATCTGCTACATCTGCATCAGAAATACCATGAATTGCTGTAACCTCTTTAGGAATTGGAATTGTTGGATTTACTAACCATGTATTGCGTTCTTCCTTACCATCTGGATGTACTTTTAATATAGAGATTTCGACAATTCTGTCGTTAGTAATGTTTATTCCTGTTGTCTCGAGGTCGAAAAAACAAATGGGTTTGGTGAGATTAAGATTCATTTATGCTATTTTACACAAAGGTAAATAGAATAAACAAATAAGAACACTAGCTTTTTAAAAACCTATTGACTTTATAAAAAAAATAGTCGACCTTCGTTTAACGTTTGATATAAAATATTAAAACAATTTCATATCACTATAGTTGGCAATAATTTGAGAAAACCGAAATCCGAATCTGAATTTATGAATATGACTAAAATTCCTTTACTGACTTTTGACAAATTATTTGACTTGGTTGAGGAAAACCAATTTGAAAACGAAACTGACAAAAAGATTGCGGAAAAAATACTCGAAGCGGAAAGAGATTGGAGAATATCACTCAAAACATTAACTGATTTTATAACTGAACTGGAAAAAGAAGTTGGCGGAACTGTTACCAAAACAAGTCTGAACAAACTCTTGAGAAAATATAATCGGAATATTTCTCAATATGCTTGGGAATCAGAAAGCGTTAGTTATTTATTAGACATTTTTGAGTTGACCAAAGAAACTGAATTGAAAAATATATTTAATAAACTAACTGAAAAAGTAAAAACGGAATAAAAACTATTGCCAACATTGTATAAAAATAATGCTTAAGTCTAATCCTAAATCTAAAGGTTAGTGCGTATTTGGTCACTCTGATTTTCCTTCGGAAAATCCTCGCACACAAAACCGCAACTTTCCATATACAAAACCACTAAACGAATCTTCAAAATATTACATAAAAAAAGCACAATTTTAAAATTGTGCTTCATGTTTTATTAGATTCCTGTCTACGCAGGAAGGGCAGCTATATCTCTCTGTTACTATCCCAAGCTTCTAAGTAATCTTTTACAGCTTTAACAAATTGTCCTCCAAGTGCACCATTTACTACTCTATGGTCGTAAGAATGCGATAAGAACATTCTGTAACGTATACCAATAAAATCGCCTTCTGGAGTTTCAACAACTGCTGGCACTTTTCTAATTGCGCCAAGAGCTAAAATACCAACTTGTGGCTGATTAATAATTGGAGTTCCCATAATACTACCAAAAGTACCAACATTAGTTACTGTATATGTTCCACCTTGAATATCATCAGGTTTTAATTGGTTTAAACGCGCTCTATTAGCAAGGTCATTTACTTTTTTAGTCATACCAACTAAATTTAATTGGTCTGCATCTTTAATTACAGGAACAATTAAATTTCCATCTGCAAGAGCAGCTGCCATTCCTAAATTGATATGTTTCTTTTTAATTATTGAATCGCCTTGAACTGAAATATTCATCATAGGAAACTGCTTGATTGCTTTTGCAACCGCTTCCATAAATATTGGTGTAAACGTTAAGTTTTCTCCTTCGCGTTTTAAGAATTCATCTTTAACTTTATTTCTCCAGTTCCATATTTTAGTAACATCTGCTTCAATAAAACTTTGAACATGTGCCGAAGTTTGAACAGACTCTACCATGTGATGAGCAATTAATTTACCCATTCTAGACATTTCAATAATTTCGTCATCACCACTTGCAACAACTGGAGCTGCTTTAGTTTGTTCGGCTCCATTAGATTGTACTGTTGCAACTTTTGGAGCTTCAGTTTTTGGAACTGCTACTTGTTGTTGAGCAGGTTTTGAGCTTCTATTACCTATATAAGCAAGAATATCATTTTTAGTAACACGTCCTTCTTTTCCTGTTCCTGGAAGTGTATCTAATTCTGCTTGAGTAATTCCTTCTTGCTTAGCAATATTTCTTACTAATGGTGAGTAAAATCGATCTTCTGATGATACTACAGCAGCAACTGATGTTTTTGCAGCTTCAACCGTTTGAGCAACTTGAGCTACTGAAGCGCTTTCTGCAACAGCTTCTTGTTTTACTGCTTCAGCTTTTGGAGCAGATGTATCTACTGATGCTTTTGCATCTGTCTCGATAATTGCAATTGTTTGTCCAACTTGAACAACATCATCTACATTAAAAAGCATTTCAACTAAAACACCTTCTACTTCACTTGGCACTTCACTATCTACCTTATCTGTTGCAATTTCTAACACTGCTTCATCAGCTTCAATAGTGTCGCCAACATTTTTTAACCATGATGTAATTGTTGCTTCTGCTACACTTTCTCCCATTTTAGGAAGTTTCAGTTCAAACTTTGCCATATTCTTATTGTAATGCTAAATTTTGTATTTGCTGTTGCAAAATTAGTGAAAAATGATGTAATACATTATAAAATGCTCACAATTTAAAAGTCTAAAAAAATCTTTTTTGAAGTTAATTTATTTAAACCCTTAAGGTTTCAAACTCAATAGAATTGCTTTTAAGTTGTGATTCTAATTCTTTATTTGAGTTAATAATTATGTTCTTGTTAGATATTTTCATTAACGGTAAATCATCAATATGATCAGTAATAAAAGTGTCTATCTCAGTACTATTATTACGCTTTAAAATGTGCATAACATTTATCTTCTTTGTTTCTCTAATGTTTTCAGAAAAATTGTGAAAATCTGCTTTTGGAAAGTCTGTTGCCGAACAAAAATGAAAATTATTTTCTCTTGAAATTATTTCAGCGTAACACAAAGGAGCTGCTGTGGCTAGGATTTTGGTATCATAATTACTGTTGCTAACCTCAGGAATTGTGTTTTTATATTTTGATATTTTATGAGCAAATTCTGAATAGTCAATATTTTGCTTGTCTTTGATATAACTTAGGATATAATATTTCATTTTAGAATGAGATATTAATCTGGCAATACGGAATTTAATAATCGTAACAATTTTTACCAGTAGAAATAATTCAAAATTTTTAATACAATGAATCAATAAAAACTTTAAAAAATGATGGAATGTATTTATTGAATATAAAGTACCATCTAAATCAACTACTAAAACTTTATGCTTCAAAATATTAATTTTTAAAATCTAGCGACCAAGGAAATCTCACTAGTATGTTTTTATAAAGATAGAAATCTGGTTTAATAATCGATTCGTTTAATGTCCAAGAAATAACTGCTATTTTAATTTTAGCCTTTGGAAATCGCCTTTTAATGTTTTCATTTACCACAAACATTGTTTTGCCAGAGTCAATTGCATCATCAATAATTAATATGGATTTAACTTCTTCTAATTGAGGAAAATTTAAATCTATATCTTGTTTTGCTAAATTATTTAAATCTAAAGATTGGATTGATTTTTTAACTTTATTAGATTCGATATGCCTTAGTTTATTCAGAATTGAATATGGCAACATTTTTAGAAGTGGAACAAAAAGCCTTTTATTTTTTTTTGATGTATTAGCCTTTTTAAGTTTAACAAATCCAAAAACATTTGCTTCAGTTTTTTTAGATGCTTTAATAGAGTCTAGCATAATCCCTCCACCTTGAAGAATTCCAATAACCATATCAGGATTAAAGTCAATTTTTTCGATTAACTCAATACATTTTTTATTAAAATGCTCCTCATTTAAAGTTATTACCTCCATTAAATAAAAACTATTTTTATGATTTTAAAGAAGACTCAAATGGTATTCTGTTCATAATACTTCTACCAAGTGTTACCTCATCTGTATATTCTAATTCATTGCCAACAGAAATACCTCTTGCGATAGTTGATGTTACTATATCGCAATCTTGTATTTGTTTGAAGATATAAAAATTTGTTGTATCTCCTTCCATTGTTGAACTTAACGCGAATATAAGCTCCTTTATTTCGCCTTGTTTAACTTTATCTACTAAACTAGTTATATTTAAATCGTTTGGACCTATGCCATCCATAGGAGAAATTTTACCTCCTAAAACATGATACAAACCTCTAAAAGAGCTTGTGTTTTCGATTGCCATTACATCTCTTACGTCTTCAACAACGCAAATAATATCACTAGTTCTATGAGGATTAGCACATATTTCACAAAGCTGAGTATCACTTATATTATGGCAACTTTTACAAAACTTAATTTCGTTTCGCATATTTTGAAGAGCACTAGCTAATTGCATAGTTTGGTCGTTTGGCTGACGCAATAAATGTAACACCAAGCGTAATGCTGTGCGTTTACCAATTCCTGGTAATTGCGACATTTCGTTAACTGCTTTTTCGAGAAGCTTTGAAGAGAATTCCATATTTGCGAAATTACTATATTTTATGAACTATTAATAGAATAAAAAAAGTCCAATACTAAAATTTAAGTATTGGACTTTTAAATTAATTTTTTTTGCGTTACTCAACAATAAGCTTTTTTGTTACTACACCAGCTTCATTATTAATTTTTACAAAATATAATCCTGAAGCATACTGAGATACATCTATCTTAAACGTACTGTTTAAAGTAGCACTTTTTGAATAGTACATTAACTTACCTAAAGAGTTAAAAATCCTTATTGATACATCTTCATTTTTGCTCCAAGATATATTAACTTCTTTAGCTGCAGGGTTTGGATATAATGAAATATTATCTAGCTCAAATTCCCCAACACTTAAATTAGGATCAAATAAAGGCGATCTCCATAAGCCACGTCCATAGGTTGCAGCATAAATCTTATTTTCAACCGTATTAATTTCCAGCTCACTAATCTGAACATTTGGTAAATTATTACTAAAAGGTTTCCAACTATTACCTGTAGTGTTGTCTATATAATAAACACCATAATTCATTCCTAAATAAAGTCCATCATTCCCATTTGGAGACCAAGCTAAAGCTAATGCACTAAAGTTTGGCAAATCAAATCTGTATGATGTCCAACTTGTTCCTGCATTTGTAGAAACATATACTTTTTGTGTTCCACTAGTAGCAATAGCAATTTTATTATCATCTGTAGGATGCACTGCTATTGAGTTAATTGTCCCGATAAAACCAGTAACTTGACTCCAATTACCACCTGCTCCTCCTAAAAAAGTTCTATATAAATTACTTCCTCTTGCAGCATACATAGTAAAACTAGAAGATGGTGCGATCTTTAAATGATCTAGATTACTTCCAAAGTTTTGAGAAATTGCAGTCCATGAAGCGCCTCCATTTGTAGATTTGTAAACTTGATCATATCCAGAATAGATAACATCTTGTGTATTTGGGTCTTGCTCAAAAGGAGTTATCCAATTTCCTGATTTTCCATCAGGTTCGCTTAAACCAAAATATGAATTACCTCCATTAGTTGACTTATACAATGAACCATTTTGTGATGTTCCATAAAGAATATTATTATTGTTTTTATCAACAAACGACTCCATACCGTCAGCACCTAACCAGTCTCTCCAAGTTCCAGCAGTAGTATACACAGACGTTCCATTATCTTGAGCTCCTCCGCTCACAATAACAGGACTTGATTGGCTAATTCCAATTTTATAAAATTGTCTAATACCTAGCCCAGCGGTTAAGTCAGTATAATATGAATTATTTACAACTGTTGGATTATTAGCTACATAAATTCCACCATCACTACCTATATATAGTTTTGAACCTATATATTCCATTATATCAATATCAGCATGGCAATACCCAATGTTTCCCGATGCTGCTCCACCAGGTGTCCATTGAGAAGTTATACTAAAAGATATACCTCCATCAGTTGACCTCCAAGAGTTAATTCCAGCTATATGAACATCATTAACATTTGCAGGATTAACAGCAATATCCATATCTCTAGGAGCCTGACCTCTCCCAACATCTCCTGGATCTTCAGGGTTTGAGCTATAACCAAAATAATTTTTACCTGAATGATTAAGCATTAAAAAAGTACTACCACTATCTGACGATCTATAAAACCCTCCAAAAGCTCCACTATTAGCTTCTAAGACATAAACAACTGAAGGGTCATTATCTGACACTCCAATCATTTTTGGCCCACTATTAAATCCAGAAATGGTTGTAAAAGTAGCTCCTCCGTCTGTAGATTTATAAACCTGACTACCTGATGCATATATTGTGTTTGTATCACCTGGTTTAAACTCAACATCATAACCATTAGTTGCGCCTGAATCAATTAACGACCAAGTTGTACCACTAGTTGTAGATTTATAGATACCACCTCCTTGAACACTACAATACATTTTAGTTGTATTATTTGGATCAATAAGTATTTTATTTACAGTTCCTCCACCAGTTATAGAAATTAAACTCCAGGTTGAACCTGCATCTGTTGATCTAAAAATTGAACCATTAGTTGAACCCCAAAAATAAGTTGAAGAATTTGTTGGGTCAATTGCTAAAGCATATACGTTTAAATTAGAAAGATTATCGGTTAACACTGTCCATGTAGTACCACCATTTGTTGTTTTCCAAACTCCACCAGTATTTGCACCAACTATAATATGATTAATATTAGTTTTATCTACAGCTATTGATGTAATTCTACCAACTCCTGGATTCCAACCTGATGTAGCATTCCATGATGTAGGCCCTAATTGCTCCCAATTACCAGTATCGGCAGCTGTAGATCTAGAATTAAAACCATTTTGATTTAAATAGTTATTATAATTCTGAAGTTCGTTATAATAAAACTCAGGTGTTTTCAGCATTCCATTTTCATCCATATTTCTAAGAGCGTTATACTCCCATCTTTTATACGGATTATATCCTTTTCCTCTTTCTGTTCCAACTGTAGCAAAATAAGCTTCAGCTTCAGCTTGAATTTCTTGTACTGTATAAGTTCCAACTTCAATCATTCTTAAATACTCTTGAGACCAAGAGTTTAAAGCAAAAAAGCATAAAACTAAAGTGATGTAAAAATTTCTCATGTAAGATTACTTAATGTTATTATTGTTTATAAAGATTTCAAAAATAGTACTTTTTTAATAGATTAATTACTAAATAATTAGCTTTTAACACCTATCTAATCTATATATGCTTTATGTTTTAATAAAAAAGAATCAGTTTGCAAAAAAGTGCAATAAAGATTTTTGAATTGTTATTTTGTATATTTCGACTCTTAATAACAACATATGCAACCTATACACGTCCTACTTTTAATTGCAGTTTATTTTGGAATTTTAATTTTTATTTCATACCTCACAGGTAAAGAAGACAGTAACGATTCTTTTTTTAGAGCAAATAAATCATCTCCTTGGTTTTTAGTAGCCTTTGGGATGATTGGAGCGTCATTAAGTGGCGTCACTTTTATTTCTGTTCCTGGTGATGTGGGTAGCGGAATGTTTGGCTATATGCAAGTTGTTTTTGGCTATTTATTTGGCTATTTTGTTATTGCTTTTGTTTTAATGCCAATCTATTACAAACTTAACGTAACATCAATATATGAATATTTAGGCGATAGGTTTGGTATTGTAAGTCATAAAACAGGAGCATTATTCTTTTTTATATCTAGAGTTCTTGGCTCGGCTTTTAGGCTTTTTTTAGTTGCAAGTGTTTTACATGAATATGTTTTTAAACATTGGGACTTCCCATTTCCTTTAACTGTTATTATCTCCGTAGCATTAATTTTACTATATACATTTAGAGGTGGTGTAAAAACAGTTGTTTGGACAGATACTATTCAAACTTTATTAATGTTAGTTGCTCTAATTGTAACCATTGTACTTATATATCAACAAATGGGTTGGGGATTAGGAGATTTTATTGGTAGCGATGCTATTAAAAAGTATGACAAAATTTTCTTTTTTGATGACATTCTAGCTAAGAATCATTTCTTAAAACAATTTTTAGGAGGTATGTTTATAGCTATTTGTATGACAGGCTTAGACCAAGATATGATGCAAAAAAACTTAACTTGTAAATCTCTAAAGGATGCCCAAAAAAACATGGTCACCTTTAGCATTGTTTTAGTTTTTGTAAACTTTATATTTTTGCTATTAGGTGCATTATTATTTGTTTTTGCTGAAACAAAAGGAATTAGTGTTCCTGTTATTGATGGTGTTGTAAAAACCGACTTACTTTATCCTGAAATAGCACTTCACTCAGACTTAGGCTTGTCTGTAGCCATATTCTTTATTCTAGGTTTAATAGCAGCTGCATATTCAAGTGCAGATAGTGCTTTAACTGCATTAACAACATCATTCTGTATTGACTTTTTAAACATTGAAAAACGTCCTGAACACACTCAAAAAAGAACTCGTAAAAAGGTGCATATTGGTATGAGTGTTTTAATGATATTAGTCATAATCTGCTTTTATTATGTACTAAACCAAAGTGTAATTAGCGGAATTCTTACAGTTGCTGGTTATACTTATGGACCATTATTAGGTTTATTTGCTTTTGGTATTTTAACTAAACACAAAATTAAAGATAAACTTGTACCATATGTTGCAGTAGCTTCGGTACTAATAAGCTATATTCTGGCCAATCTGCCTTCAGAATATTTAGGTGGCTATAAATTTGGATACGAGTTATTAATCTATAATGGTATTATAACTTTTATTGGTTTAGTATTGATTCGTAGACAATAATACTAATGTACAAGATTCTTCAAACTGTATAGATTTTTCACTTAGCAATTTGTAAAATTCAGGATTTTCAGTTCCTGGATTAAAAATAACACGCTTAGGGTTTAACGACATTATATAAGCATAGTATTCTTTTTGATGCTGCGCACTTAAGTACATTGTTACTGTATTAATATTATCATATTGTTCTAATTCAGTATCAATATTTACTCCATTTACTTCTCCTTCTTTTAACCCAAAAGCTACAACTTTATGACTAGCATCTACTAGCCTTACAATTGCTAAGTTAGAATATCGTGAAGGATTTAATGAGGCTCCCATTACCAAAGTTTTCTTCATGTGTTAAAATGTTGTTAAGGTATGTTAAAAAGAGTAACACATTCCAAAATTAAGCGTCTATGAAATAACATCCTAATTAATTAGGTTTTAAAATCAATCAATCAAAAAACAATCAAAAATGAAAAAACTCATGTTCATTTGTGTGCTTTTACTATCTGTAATTGTAAGTGCACAACCAGCTAAAGAATTAAGAGATGGAACTGTCTCAGGGCGAGTAATCGACGCTTCACTAAACCAACCACTCCCTTATGTTAATGTAATTATTAAAACAACCGCAAACCAAACTATTACGGGAGGAATAACAAAAGACGATGGTACTTTTGAAATTAAAAGTATTCCCGAAGGCGATGTTGTTGTAAGTATTCAATATATCGGATTTAAAACTATTGCTAAAACTGTTTCTGTTGGAAAAAACGGTTATGATATAGCTCTAGGAGATATAATGCTTGAAGAAGATGTTGCTAGTTTAGACGAAGTTACTGTTGTTGCAGAGGTAACAACCATTCAACAAAAAGTTGACAGAAAAGTTATAAATGTTGGAAAAGATTTAACTACTACAGGACCAACAGCTTCAGATATTATGAATAATATACCATCTGTAAACGTTGACCAACAAACTGGAAATATAAGTTTACGAGGAAACGAAAATGTACGTGTTATGGTAGATGGTAAACTATCTAATGTGCCAATTGCTCAATTATTAAAGCAGATTCCTTCTACATCAATTAAACAAATTGAATTAATCACAAACCCATCAGCAAAATATAATCCTGAAGGCATGAGTGGCATCATCAATATTATTCTTCATAAAAACACCAATATTGGATTTAACGGAAATATTAATCTTGGATTGACAAAAGAGATTTATGCAAAATTTAATAGCTCAATAGATTTAAATTATCGCAACGGAAAATTCAATCTTTATGGAAGCTATGGCAATAATATTGGCAAATCTGCGAATTATGGTAGCATTGAACGTTTAGATGATAATTCTGAACAGCTATTTGATTTTTTTAACAACAACAAATCACATTTATATAAAGTAGGATTAGATTTTTATATGAATGATAATAATACTGTTTCATTCTTTACAAACCAAAACATATATGATGGTTTTGGCGCTGGAACAACAGGAGTATTATATCCTAATCAACCTTTACAACAGCAAATTTTTGATAACGACACACAAAACTTATCGTCTCAATATAACGGTGTATTTAATCATAAGTTTAAAAAAGAAGGTGAAAAATTAGATATAGAAGCAGATTATAGTGTTTTTAGCCAAGATGAAATTGCAAACTTCAACTTTCAAAATTTCTCTTTTCCTCCAAACTATAGTGATTTTGTAAATACTGATAGAGATCAAACTACAATAAATGTAGATTATGTAAATCCTTTATCTGAAAAAGCAAAATTAGAAATTGGTGCTGAAGCAAGGTTATTTGATACTAAAATTGAATATACTTCTACAGGATTATCTGTAAATGAAAATCAAGATAACATACCTAATAATGGCGATGAATACATACCAACACCACAAACAGATTTTAGTTATAAAAGAGATATCTATTCATTATACGCTACTTATGGTAAAACATTTGAAAAGTGGAGTTATCAAGTTGGCTTAAGAGCAGAAAGTGTTATGGAAGATGCAAATGCTTTCCGTACCTTAGAAAACTCTACAGAAAACACACCGTTTGAAAACGATTACTTTCAAGTATATCCATCAGTATTTTTAACCTACAGTCCTAGTGATAAAAACTCATACCAAATGAGTTATAGTCGACGTGTAGACAGACCAGGTTTACAACAAGTAAATCCTATTAGAGAGTGGAGTACACCTTTAATTTCTTCTTTTGGAAATACAGAGTTACAACCACAATTTACAAACTCAATTGAAGCAAATTACACCAGAAAATTAGAAAACGGATCAATAACAGGTGGTGTATTTTATCGTCTGGTTGAAGATGAAATTAATAGAGCAGTTTTTATAGATAGATTAGATATTAATAAAAACATATTAACCTACGATAACTTCGATAACACTACTGCCTTTGGAATTGAGTTAAGCAGTAATTTCAGACCTACAAAATGGTGGAATTTTAATGCAAGTTTTGACTTGTACTCTAGAAAACAAAAAGGAATTGCCGAAACTTTAACTGCACCTACAAATGTTGCTACTGTTGACGATATTATTTTAGAAACTATTGAGGTAGATAATCTAGTTTGGAACTTTAGAATGTTTAATAATTTTAAAGCAACAAAAAAACTAAACCTATCAGTTTTTACTATGTATAGAGGTGAAGAAAAAGGTTTACAGTTTACCAGAAAGCCAATGTTTATGGTTAACACAGGATTACGCTATTCGTTCTTAGAGGACGACAGAGCTACATTTAGCTTTAATTATAGCGACATCTTTAACACCATGAAGTTTGAGTTTGAAGGAGACAGACCAACACCTCAAGCTGGACAGTTTAATTGGGAAAGCAATTCTTGGAACATTGGATTATCATATCGTTTTGGAGGAGGTAAATACAGAGCTTTACAACGTAAAAACAGAGATGATAATGAAAAAGATGGAAGTGGAGGATTTATATAAAAATTTTAATAGCCTACATAATAGTTGATGGTTAGTGTTAAGTCTGGCTATTAAATAGAAAACCCGAAACCTAAAGTTTCGGGTTTTTACTTTTAATAGAAATAAATTGTTAAAGTTTGATAATCAGTGTAATGAATATATAATTTATTCGTCTTTATATAAACACTAAACGAATTTTAGATTAATTTGAATTAGCCTTCTACTTAAACATGAGTTCGATTTTTTATTAAGTGTTATATAAAAGATTAATAGCATTAAAACCCAAAGCATTTTGTTTTGGGTTTTTTATTATTGTTAACTAAAGTTAAATATGTTAAAAATTGAAATAAAATTAAAATTCTAACGTCTATAAGTAAGTGATAAGTTTTAAAAGGTTAATTAGTTTAATTGGTTAGTTAAATTGGTTAATAGCTGAAAAGCCCAAACCTGATAGGTTTGGGCTTTTTTAATTTCTGCTTCCGCAGAATTTTATTTTTTACCATTTAATAATAACACTTCCCCAAGTAAATCCGCTACCAAAAGCAGCCAATACTACTGTATCGCCTTCTTTTACTTTGCCTTGCTCCCATGCTTCTGTTAATGCAATAGGAATAGATGCTGCAGTTGTGTTTCCGTATTTCTGAATATTATTAAAAACTTGGTCATCACTCAAACCAAATTTTTTCTGTATAAATTGTGCAATACGTAAATTGGCTTGATGCGGAATTAACATATCTATATCTTCTTTTTGAAGATTATTTTTCATTAACCCTTCCATAATTACTTCACTAAAACGAACTACTGCATTTTTAAATACAAACTGTCCATTCATATAAGGAAAATAACTTTCGTCATTAGGATCGTTATCTTTTATAATATCATTTACCCAACGTTTTCCCATTCCTGGTGCAATTAACACTAATTCTTCAGCATGTTCGCCTTGCGAATGTAAATGTGTCGATAAAATTCCTTTGGTTGTATCTTCCTCTCTTGTTAATACTGCTGCTCCTGCTCCATCACCAAAAATTACTGTAACACCTCTACCTCTTGTGGTTTTATCTAATCCATGTGAATGTAATTCGCTACCAATAACAAGCACGTTTTTATACATTCCAGATTTAATGTATTGGTCTGCAACTGAAATTCCATATACAAATCCAGAACACTGATTGCGTATATCTATGGCTCCAACAGTTTTAATATCTAATGCGTGTTGCACTTGAACTCCTGGTCCAGGAAAATACATATCTGGGCTTAAGGTTGCAAACACAATAAAATCGATATCATCTTTACTAATTCCTGCGCGTTCAATAGCAATTCTGGCAGCCTTTACTCCCATTGTTGCTGTTGTATCTTCAGAATTTGGTTTTACCCAACGACGCTCTTGTATTCCTGTACGTTCTTGAATCCACTCATCACTGGTTTCCATGAATTTTGACAAATCATCATTAGTAACCACATTATCAGGAACATAATGTCCTAGTCCAATTATTTTCGAATTATACATGCTCTTAAAATTTATTCAATATACTTTATTAATTATGAATCATGCAAAAGTAAGTGTCGCAATGTAAATAATAATACCATTTTCGTAAAATTTTGTTTATAAAATGTCAGTTTGTCACCTTTTCAGTCTTGGTACTTTTTTTGACTAACAATTTCAAGGAAATTAAGTTTAACAAATAACCGTTTCCACTTTTGTGGAAACAATTAATAATTTAAATATGACAAAAGGAAATATTAATGTTTCGGTAGAGAATATCTTTCCTCTAATTAAAAAATTCTTATACAGCGATCACGAAATCTTTTTACGTGAGCTAATAAGTAACGCAACAGATGCGACTTTAAAATTAAAGCACATGACTACTGTTGGCGACTCTAAAGCAGAATATGGCAACCCAATAATTGAAGTTAAAATTGATAAAGAAGGCAAAAAACTTCACATTATTGATCAAGGTTTAGGAATGACTGCCGAAGAGGTTGAGAAATACATTAATCAAGTTGCTTTTTCTGGTGCTGAAGAGTTTTTAGATAAGTACAAAGATTCTGCTAAAGATTCAGGAATTATTGGTCATTTCGGACTTGGTTTTTACTCAGCCTTTATGGTTGCAGAAAAAGTTGAGATTATTACAAAATCACACACTGGCGAACCTGCAGCACATTGGACGTGTGATGGCTCACCAGAATTTACTTTAGAACCTTCTGATAAAACAGAACGTGGTACAGAAATTATTCTTCACATTGCTGAAGATTCTACAGAGTTCTTAAAAGAATCTAGAATTAAAGAGTTACTTACAAAGTATAATAAATTTATGCCTGTTCCAATAAAGTTTGGAACCAAAGAAGTTAATGTGGCTTTACCTGAAGATGCTCCAAAAGACGCAAAACCAGAGAAAAAAACAGTTGATAATATCATCAACAACCCAAATCCTGCTTGGACAAAACAACCAACAGATTTACAAGACGAAGATTACAAATCGTTTTATAGAGAGTTGTATCCAATGCAATTTGAAGAACCTTTATTCAACATTCATTTAAATGTAGATTATCCGTTTAATTTAACTGGTATTTTATATTTTCCAAAAATGACGAACGATATGAATATGCAAAAGGATAAAATCCAATTGTATCAAAATCAAGTGTTCGTTACAGACAATGTTGAAGGTATTGTACCAGAATTTTTAACCATGCTACGTGGTGTAATCGATTCGCCAGATATTCCTTTAAACGTATCGCGTTCGTACTTACAAGCAGATGGAGCTGTAAAAAAGATTTCATCTTATATTACTCGTAAAGTTGCCGATAAATTAAAATCGTTATTCAACAATAATCGTGAAGATTTTGAAGCTAAATGGAACGATATTAAAATTGTTATCGAATACGGAATGCTATCTGAAGAAAAATTCTTCGAAAAAGCAGATGCCTTTGCATTATATCCAACAGTAGATGGTAAGTATTATACCTACGAGGAACTTTTCAATAAAATAAAAGCAAATCAAACCGATAAAGACGATAAATTAGTAATCCTTTATGCGTCTAACACAGATGCGCAACACAGCTATATTGAAGCTGCAAAAGCTAAAGGTTATGAAGTATTGTTATTAGATTCGCCTATTGTATCGCATTTAATTCAAAAGTTAGAAAGCACTAAAGAAAACATTTCTTTTGCACGTGTAGATGGTGACCATATTGATAACTTAATTAACAAGGAAGAAACTAAAATTTCTAAATTAACAGACGAGCAAAAAACAGAATTAGAAACGGTTTTAAAAGACACTATTCCTTCTGAAAAATTCATGGTTCAGTTAGAAGCTATGGATAGCAATGCATCTCCTTTTATAATCACGCAACCAGAATTTATGCGTCGTATGAAAGAAATGCAGCAAACTGGTGGAGGAGGAATGTTTGGAATGGGTAACATGCCAGAAATGTATAATTTGGTAGTAAATACAAACTCTGATTTGGTTGGCGAAATTTTAAACACCAAAACCAAAAAGAAACAAGAACGTTTAATAAACCAGAGTTTAGATTTAGCGCGTTTATCTCAAGGCTTATTAAAAGGCGAAGAGCTAACAAACTTTGTAAAGCGAAGCTACGAACTATTAAAATAATATGTCATACTGAACTTGTTTCAGTATCTCATTAATACCAAAAACCACTTTGTGAAAACAAGGTGGTTTTTTATTGATTTATAAATACGCAGAACTACGTATTTTATTTTTTCATTTTAAAAAACTAACTTCGTTTAACTATCTACACAGATAATTGAAACTTTACAAATCGAAACACTGTAAACCATTTGAGAAAGGCAATTTACATATTATTAATATTTGGAATTTTGGTTTCTTGTAAAGAGAAAACCAAACCAGAAAAAGCGAAAAATAAACCAACTGAAATTTCTGTATGGAAAGTTGACTTGGACACGATTTTAGAAAAGAATAATCCGAAAAATCTTGACCTATCCAAACATCAATTGTTTATTGATACTAGTCGAAATTCAGAAACTTATGAGAAACTGATTAACTGGAGACCAAACAGAACAGATAATGATGCGATTTCCTATCACGAAAAAGAAATTGCTAAAAAGCATAAGCAAATAAAAATCGACCTAAAAGAATTTCCAAGACATTGGATAAGTTTAGAAAAACTTAACGATGAGTTTGTGATTTACGACCCTTGTGATGGAAACACAACCGCTTTTGAAATAAATGAAAGTTCTGTGCTTTTCTTATATCAATTGGAACCTGATGCTGACTTAATATCTGAATTAAGAAAAATCACAAAAAATGAAATATCATTAGAGTTAAGTACAATTCCTCAAAAATCGAAATCTAAAAAAACTGAACTGACTATAAAACCGACAGAATTTGACAATGTCTTTTTGCTAACTTATAGTTATGGCGAATGGTATGTTACACCAAAGGAAAAGGTATCGGAATTTGATATAGTAGTTAATCATTGTCCTACAATGAAAATAGTAGAATTCAACGGATTTGATGAAAAATAAAATGAATAAAAAAAGGTACTCAACATTGGTTATAAGTAATTGCTAGAAATCATAGCAGAGACCTTTAAACAAAACCGAAAAACCACTTTGTGAAAACAAGGTGGTTTTTTATTGATTAATAAATACGCAGAACTACGTATTTTATTTTTCGTTTTAAAAAACTAAATTTGTTTAGACAGCTGATGTAGGTATATGAAAAATATACTTATAAAACATTAAGTAGTTTATGATTTAAAAAATCCATTTTATAATTCAAAGTGCAATAACTCTAGAAAGAAACTAAATTTATTATGATATGAAAAAACTAATCTTATTATTCACGCTTTTCTGTATTTTTTCTTTAAAAAGCTTTTCTCAAGACGCTATGATGGGAGAAATAAAATTATTTGCAGGCAATTTTGCTCCACGTGGTTGGGCTTTCTGTGAAGGACAGTTAATACCGATTTCTCAAAATTCAGCATTATTCTCAATTTTAGGAACTCAATACGGAGGAGATGGAAGAACCACATTTGCTTTACCTGATTTAAGAGATGCCGTTCCTATTAGTGCAAGTAATACAAGAAAACAAGGCAGTGTAGTAAATAGTGCTAATTTTAAAATTGATAATACACAAAGTAGCACTACTGTTAAAACTGTTTCATTGAGATATATAATTGCTTTATATGGGGTTTATCCAAGTCGTAATTAAAGCTTCTTAACCAGAATTAAAAAGATAATACTTTGTTGTGTAAAAAACATTTATGGTGTTTTTCGTTAAACAAAACAAAAACCACTTTGTGAAAACAAGGTGGTTTTTTTGTAACCAATTGATACTTTTATCGTCACATAAAAAAATCGTAAATTCAATCAATCAAAAATCAATCACAATGAAACTATCACAATCAACAAAAATTTTATGCTTTGTATGTCTTACACTTTTCTGCTTTTCGACTGCAATTGCACAAACCTTAGAGCAACAAATAGATGAGTATTTAAAAGCCGAATACAAAGCCAACGAGCCAGGTGTTTCCTTTTTAATTGCAAAAGATGGGAAACCTATTTACCAAAAAGCCTTTGGAATGGCAAATTTAGAGCTTAACGTTCCAATGGCTACAACAAATGTTTTTGAAATTGGCTCTATAACCAAGCAGTTTACTGCTGTTGCTATATTAATGCTAGAAGAACAAGGCAAACTAAAAGTTGAAGACGACATAACCAAATACATTCCTGATTATCCAACTCAAGGAAAAAAAATTACCATTCATCAGTTACTAAATCACACTTCTGGTATTAAAAGTTATACTAGCATGGCTAGTTTTATGAAAAATGCCAGAACAGATATGTCTCCAAAAGAACTTATTGATGTTTTTAAAAATGAACCTATGGATTTTGATCCAGGTGAGCAATTTTTATACAATAACTCTGGCTATATACTATTAGGTTATATTATTGAAGTTGTTTCAGGCGAAACCTATGCCGATTTTATTCAAAAACACATTTTTGACACCTTAGGAATGACGTCTTCTTCTTACGGAAGTATGACAAACATAGTTCCAAATAGAGCTTCAGGATATTCTGAAAGTGAAAACGGATACCAAAATGCTGAATATTTAAGTCTAACCTTACCTTATGCAGCAGGATCTATTATGTCTACCACTTCCGATTTGTTAACTTGGCAAAAGGCATTAAATAACTACACTCTTATTAAAAAAGCGAGTTATGAAAAAGCTATACATGGCTCTACTTTAAACAATGGCGAACATATAACTTATGGATATGGTTTAGGAGAAGAAAATATAAATGGCTCAACTAGTATTCAACATGGAGGAGGTATTTTTGGATATACTACAATGGGAATTTATTTTCCCCAAGAAAAGATTTTTGTATCTGGATTAACCAATTGCGATTGTAAAAACATTACAGGAGTTACAACTGCAATTGCTGCCATGGCAATTGGCAAGCCTTTTCCAAATAAAAAAGATGCTATTAAACTATCTGAAACCGACGCTAAAAAATGGGTAGGAACATATCAATTTGAAGGTAATGTTGTTAGGTATGTTACTTTTGAAAACGGACAACTATTTAGCCAAAGAGAAGGAAGTACAAAATTGGAAATCTATCCAATGAGTAAAACTAATTTTATTTTTGATGGAGGCAATACATCTTACGAGTTCTCTGAAAGCAATGGTAAAAAACAAGCCAAATTTACTAATAATGGCACTTCAATAATTGGGAACGAGATTGATAAAGCACCTCCAGTAGAAAAAGAGACTATTACTTTATCACCAGAAGTTTTATCTCAATATACTGGTAAATACGAGTTAGCTCCAGGCATGGTAATGGATGTCACAATAAAAGAAAATCAAATTTTTGTACAGTTAACAGGGCAACCACAATTTGAAATATTTGCCGAAAAAGCAGATACATTTTTCCTTAAAGTAGTTGTGGCACAACTTGTTTTTGATAGAAATACAGAAGGTAAAGTAACTGGCGTTACACTAAACCAAGGCGGACGACAAATGCCTGCTAAAAAAATAGAATAGCATTTAATAAAAAAGCATTAAAAAAACCACTTCTCAATGAGGTGGTTTTTTGTTGGTAATAGTTAAAAATTAAGTTTTGTGAAAATAATTGTTTTAGGCTAGATGGTAAAACAAGATGATTTAATTGTGACTTTAGATTAAAACTTGTGTTATATAGTTATACACTGTTTCACAAAACAATTAATTCAATATAACTATGGCATCTAAAGTCTCAAAAAAAGACAACTCTGAAGATACTACTCCAGAACAAAAAACAAGTAAACTAAAAGTTGTTAAAGACTTTTTATTAAAACACATTGTAAAAGTAATTTTATTGCTTTTGGTTATTGTAGTATTTATTTGGAGTCGAATTCAAATAAGTAGTTTAAAAAGTGATTTTAATCAGCAAAAAACTGAAATCACTAAAAATTATGAATTAAAACTTGACAGCCTTAATATTGCAAGAATGGAGCTTACTGCAAAAACTTTTTCTTGGGCTGTTCGTAGTGAGTTACAACGCCAAAACAAAGAGCAAGTAGAATTGTTTTTTTACGACTTTATAAAATCACCACAAATAGAGAAATTACAATATATAAATTCTGATAATTCGACAATTGAATTGTCAACAAATAAAAAAGAAGAAGGATTAATAGCTACTTCCGATTTTTTTAAAACCAACGATCAGCTTACAAAAAGCGACTCTACATCTTTTAAAATTGCTACACCAATTATGGGACTCAATAAAAAATTAGGTGTTGTAGTTATAGAAGTAAAAAAACAATAATGTATTAAAAAATATATTGTTAAACCACCTTAAAAAATAAGGTGGTTTTTTATTTGACATATCAAAAAATAGTCGAAATTCGTTTACAATATTATAAACCAAATTACTACTATGACGCCTTGGATTATTTTAATATCGTATGCTCTGTTCTTGTTACTATTCGATTTTTTTGTACTCCATAAAAAAGACAAAGTAACTACAGTAAGAAAAGCTATTTTCGAAACCATTTTCTTTGTTTCTAATGCATTGCTTTTCACTTTTGCGGTGTATTGGTTTTATAACACCAATATGATAGATAATGTAAACAACTTATCTGCTTCAGATGCTGTTGTAAAATATCTAACAGGTTATATTATTGAGTTATCATTGAGCGTCGACAACCTTTTTGTTATTGCTATAATATTTACAGGATACAAAATTCCAAGTCAATACCAACATAAACTCCTTTTTTTAGGCATACTTGGCGCTATAATTTTTAGAGCTATTTTAATAAGTATTGGTTTAGTGCTTATTCATAAAATTCATGGTATGAGTATTATTTTTGGATTGTTCTTATTGTACACTGCTTTTAAAATGCTAAAAAAAGAAGCCGAACATGAAGAAGTACATGAACCTAAAGGCATTATGAAACTATTTAGGTTTAGCAACAGTATGGATGGTGGAAAATTTGTAACTAAAATTAATGGCAAGCGTGTATTTACAACTTTGTTTGCTGCTCTTGTAGCTATAGAGTTTACCGATTTGTTATTTGCTTTAGATAGTATTCCTGCAATTTTTGCCATAACCACAGACCCATTTATTGTATATAGTTCTAATATTTTTGCCATAATGGGATTGCGTTCACTTTACTTTTTCTTGGCAAACATGCTCGAAAAATTTGTGTATTTAAAGTACAGTGTATTCTCTATTTTAATTTTTGTATCGCTTAAATTAATGACAGCAGGTTTTGTAGATATACCAGAATGGTTCTCGTTACTTTTTATTGCAATGTCACTTATTATTGGTGTTTATGTGTCTTTAAATTTTAATAAAGACGCCGAAAAACATAAAAAAGAATAATATAATTTACGTAGAACTACGTATTGATTATTTCAATTTTTAAAACTAACTTCGTTTAACTTCTGATATAAATCATTAAAACAGATTCATATCATGTTTGTTAGGACACATATGAACAAGACCCAAAAAATATTGATTTCTCTTTTTGCCATAGCATTTATTTCTTGTGGACGAGATTATCAGTTGGGCAAAGAAGATTTGAATTATATTCCTTATGTTGGAAATGAAATTCTAATATTTAAATCGGACTTAAATCGTATGGACACAATTTTTTTGCAAGAACTACGAAGATTTAACGGATGCTACGACCCATTATCATTTTCATCGGATGATTGCGAAGGCTACGAAACTGTAACAAAAATAACTGACCCAAATTACGAAAGGTATCTGGAGGGTAAAGGATTAGTGAGTATTGTAAAATCAAAGGATAGAAAAACTTACATAAATTTCGACGTAGCAATGAAAGGTTCTTGGTTTTATGGCACTGAAATAAATCCTATGGACTTAAACCAATTTGATAGCATTGCGATGAAATCAATGGAAATTTATAGCACGAAATATAATGATGTTAAAATCTTAAAGTCGGACGGACGATATAGTAAAAGAGACAATTACGTGGAAAGAATTTATTGGAGTGTTTCGGAGGGATTTTTAGGACTTGATAGACGAGATGAAAAATGGAGATTGATAAAAAAATACGTGCCCTAACAAAGAACTGAGTTAAAAAACAAGCTTTTTTAAGCTAATTTAGAAACAAAGTTTTCATCATAAGGTAATCCTGATTTTGCAATAGCAAATGCTTGTTTTAATAATTTGTTTGCCACAGCTATTAAGGCTAGTTTTTTGCTCTTTCCTTTTGCTACTAATCGTTCATAAATTTCTTTACAAGCCTTGTTATGTTTACAAGCCGAGAATGCACACAAAAACAATAAATTTCTTAGTTTCTTATTGCCTACCTTACTTATTCTACTTCGCCCTCTAACACTGCTTCCAGATTCACGTATAGTTGGAGTAATACCAACATAACTACAGAGCTGTGATGCATTTTCAAAATTCTTAAAGCCATCGGTTACAACTATTAAAAACAAAGCTGTCTTTATTCCCATTCCTGGAATGCTCTTAAGTAAAGTTAATTGATGCTGCTGGTCTTGTTTTACAAGCTCTAACAAACGTGATTCTAACTCTAAAACCTCTTTGTTTAAATGCTTTAGATTTCGCTTTAATGACCTGTAAACAATCTTGGATGGAACACCTAATACCTCTTCTCCTTTTAACTTATTTTTTGTCGCTGTTCTATGCTTTATATAACTATCCAATAGTCTAAACAGTTGCAAGCATTCTGCCTGAATATCTGTTAAGGCTGTATACAAGGGAACTTCATTCATTTCACCATATTCACTTATTGCTTTGGCATCACTTTTATCTGTTTTTACCTTAGCCAGTTTCATCTGGATAAAACGCTTAACAGATAAAGGATTAATCACAGATACGCTAACTCCTGATGTATATAAAAACTGGGCTAAACGATAATGGTAATAACCTGTAGCTTCCATAACCACCAAAACATCTTTTGGTAAATGTTTTAGAAAGCTTACAAAACCTTTTGCATCATTTTTAAATTGGTTGTGGCCACTTTTAGAGCCATAAACATCAAACACAGCTTTACTGATGTCAATTCCATAAATTTCTTTATATTTATTCATAACAACTTGAAATTTGGAAAGAACATAGCTACTGACGTTTCAACAACTTAAAATCGAGATCTAGGTCTCACAGAACTGAACGAAATCTTAGTAGAAAAAGAGAGAGGGTTATCAATGTTGTCGAAGTCGAAAGCTTCACCGTGTATACTAACCTTATTTCTCTCTTTTGTTCTTTCTGATTATCTAATAAATTTAATGAATTGTAAATAGTTCATTGCTTCTGATTTTCCTAAACGGAAAATCCTCGCCCTGAACTATTGCCAGTTTTATTTGCTAAATTAGTGACCAGACCAACGTAACGAGCCATACACAAAACCGTTAAACGAAAATCAAAAACCTACATTCTTTCAGGCACATTAATACCTAACAAGCTAAATGCGTTTTTAATTAAGTTTGCAACAGTAAACGATAATTGCACTCTAAACGTTTTTTCGTTGTTGTTATCAGCTCCAAGTATAGATACATTTTGATAAAATGAGTTAAACTCCTTTACCAAATCGTAAGTATAATTAGCCACAAGTGCAGGACTATGATTATCTGCTGCATTTTGTATCACTTCAGGAAATAACTGTATTTGCTTTATAAGCTCTTTCTCTTTATCGTGTAATGTAACCTCAACTTTAGCAGTCATATCTACTTCTGCTTTTCGCAAAATAGACTGTATTCTGGCATATGTATATTGTATAAAAGGTCCTGTATTTCCTTGAAAATCGATAGATTCTTTAGGATCGAACAAGATTCGTTTTTTAGGATCTACTTTTAAGATGTAATACTTTAAAGCTCCTAGACCAATAGTTTTATAAAGCTCTTGTTTTTCAGCTTCAGTGTAACCTTCTAATTTACCAAGCTCTTCAGATATTTCTCCAGCTGTAGAAGCCATTTCATGAATTAAATCGTCAGCATCAACAACAGTTCCTTCTCTACTCTTCATTTTTCCAGAAGGTAAATCTACCATTCCGTAACTTAAATGAAACAGGTTTTTAGCCCAATCGAATCCTAATTTTTTAATAATTAAAAACAAGACTTTAAAATGGTAATCTTGCTCGTTACCTACTGTGTAAACCATTCCTCCAACATCTGGATAATCTTTTACACGTTGTATAGCTGTACCAATATCTTGAGTCATGTATACTGCTGTACCATCACTACGTAATACTATTTTTTCATCTAGTCCATCATCGGTTAAATCACACCAAACTGAACCATCTTCTTTTTTTATAAACACTCCAGATTTTAATCCTTCAGCTACAAATTCTTTACCTAACAAATAGGTTTCACTTTCGTAATATAGTTTATCGAAATCGACACCTAGGTTTTTGTAAGTTGCATTAAATCCGTCGTAAACCCAACCGTTCATTTTTTCCCATAAAGCAACAACCTCTTTATCGCCTGCTTCCCATTGTAATAGCATTTGTTGCGCTTCTAACAATATAGGAGCTTGCTTTTTAGCATCTTCTTCAGATATGCCTTTAGCAACTAATTCATGTATTTGCTTTTTATATTCTTGGTCAAATTTTACGTAGTAATTACCAACAAGCTTATCGCCTTTTAAGCCTGTACTTTCTGGAGTTTCACCATTCCCAAAATACTTCCACGCCAACATACTTTTACAAATATGAATACCTCTATCGTTTATAATTTGGGTTTTGTAAACTTTTTTACCTGAAGCTTTAATAATCTCAGCAACGCTATAACCTAATAAGTTGTTTCTCACATGACCTAAATGCAAAGGTTTGTTTGTGTTTGGTGACGAATACTCAACCATTACAGCTTTTTCACCAGCTTTAGGAGTCTCAAAACCAAAAGTTGTATTGTTAGTTATAGAATTGAAAAAGTTAATATAATATGCATCGTTAATCTCGATATTCAAAAACCCTTTTACAACATTAAAAGCTTTAACTTCTTCAACCTTGCCAACTAAATACTCACCAATCGTTTCACCTATTTGCTGAGGGTTACCTTTTACAACACGCAACATTGGAAACACAACTACAGTAATATCTCCTGCAAACTCTTTACGAGTTGCCTGAAATTCTACAGATTCTAATTCGGCATTATAAACAGTTTTTACTGCTTCTTTTACATAATTGGATAGTGTGTCCTGAAGGTTCATTTTTGCTTTGTATTATAAGTTGGCAAAGATAGAATTTTTAAAACAAGTAAGTAACAGATTTTGTAATGAAATATATATCTTAGTCCCAATGAGGAATCGCATTTTACTTATTTTACTTTCTGCTGTAGTTTTTAACTGTAGTAACTCTAATGAAAACGTTGTTCAACAGCCAGAAACTACCTTTTATAAAGGTATGGATTTATCGTTTCAAAGTGAGTTGGAAGACTATAATGTAACTTATAAAGATGCTAACGGAAATACTATTGATTTGCTAAATTATGTTGCTAACAATGGCACTAATTTAGTACGTTTAAAATTATGGCACACTCCACAAGATGGACAAAATAGTCTTGCTGATGTAAAAGCATACGCACAACGCGTAAAAAGCAATAACATGGATTTTTTACTCGATTTTCATTATAGTGATTATTGGGCAGATCCAGGAACGCAAACACCTCCTGTTGCCTGGCAAAGTATGACCAATACTCAGCTAAGAAATGCCGTTTACAATTATACCAAAGATGTTGTTCAGCAATTAAAAAACCAGAACACAATGCCAAAAATTATTCAAATTGGAAATGAAACTGACAGCGGTTTTTTATGGAATTATGGCAAAGTTTGGAACGAATTTTCTAACAATTGGGTAAATTATGCTGCTTTGGTAAACGAGGCAGTAAGAGCCATACGAGAAGTTGATAATGCAAATTCTGTGAGGATTATGCTGCATCATTCTAGCGTTGAAAATGCAATTTACTTTTTTAATGAGTTAGCAGTTTACAATCTTGATTTTGATATTATCGGATTGTCATATTATCCGCAATTTCAAATTCGTAATCTTAGTTTGGTTCAGTCAAAAATTAATGAGTTAGCAACCACTTTTAATAAAGATATTTTAATGGTAGAAGTTGCATATCCTTTTACTTTACAATGGGATGATAACAATACAAATTATATTGGCAGCAACGATCAAATTTTAAGTGAGTTTCCTGCAACTCCCGAAGGCCAAAAAGCCTATTTTGAATGGTTAGTTACAGCTATTAAAAACATACCAAATAACCATGGTATTGGATTTTGTTATTGGGCTCCAGATTGGGTGGCCTTTACAGGTAATGAAGCTACATCAACAAATGGTAGTTCGTGGGAAAATCAATGCATGTTCGATTTTAATCACAAAGCACTTCCTGTTTTTGATGTGTTTAGAGCTAATTAAAAATTAGGCAGACTTCTTTCCTCCTAGAAAACTTAAAACAACAGCTACAAGCCCTAAACCTATAGTAATATAGGCATCTTTATTGTCTTGACCTTCAAATTCGGCAATACCAATGTCAACAGATGTTTCTGGAATTATTAATTTATAAATTCCGTATCCTAATAATCCTAATCCGACGATTAACAATATTAATTTAATGGCTTTGTTCATGTCTTAAATTTTTAATTGTATTGTTAAGATAGCAAATTTTAATTTAACATTTAACTGCTTGATTTGCAAGTTGTTAAAATTTAATAAAATGACAACATGCATTTCGTCGACAAACGTGTAGTTTTCCTATGTTTTTTGCCTTTCATCGATACTTCTTTTTTTAGAAAAAAATAATACACCACTTCATCTAATTTATTAGCATTAAAACCTAAAAATTAGATTTTTCTGCTCCTTTTAGCCATTTTTGATATTAGCTATTAATCAAAGTCCCAAATATTGATGATACATAATATTCAACCTTTAACGGGATTGTTTTTGTATTTTGTGTTCTTACTTATCCTCTCCCTCAAGGCAAGTTCGCTGCAAAACAACATTGCAATTATTAAAACTAGTCTCAACAGATGAAACAGTTAATTACATTAGCTGCTTTTTTTTCTGCCCTTTTTTGTTTTTCACAAACAAATGAGATAGATAGCCTATCCTTACAACTAGCGTATCAAAAGCAAGATGTTTCTAAGGTAGAAACCTCAATGCACCTTATTAGAGCGCTTTACAAGGCTAACGACTATAAAAAAGCATTAATGTATATTGATGAGACTGAACGTTTATCTAAATCGTTGAATTATACAAAAGGGAATGCGGAAGCCAATTACTACAAGGCACTTATTTATGCTTCAAAAAACGATTATTTTAATGCCATAGATAATTACAATAAATCTAAAAGACTTTATAAGCAAATAAACGATACTCTTGGTATTGCCAAAATAAACAACAACATTGGTATTATTGAAATTAAACGTGGTAACTATGTATCTGGTTTAGAAAACTCGTTATCTGCAATTAAGGTTTTTGAAAGCAGACATCTTCGTGAAGACTTAAGTTCTGCTTACAACAATTTAGCTGAAGCTTATTTTAATACACATCAAATAGATAAAGCTTTAGAGTTTAATGTAAAAGCATTAAATGTTAGAGAACAACTACGCGATAGTTTAGGCATAAAAAGTTCGACCAAAAATATTGCTATGCTTTACTCTATGCGTAAAGAACATAGAAAAGCTATTGAGTATTACGAGAATGTATTACGAATGCTCAACCCAAAACAAGACCAAGCATTACGAGGCGAAATACTTCCTCGAATTGGTAATGAGTACTTACAGTTTAAAGACTACGACAATGCTAATAAGTATTTAGCAGAAGGCTTACAATACAACCGTTCTATTAATAATAAAGATGGAATGCTAAGAACTTTAAACTCCATTGGACAACTTAATTTAGAACAAGGCAACTTAAAGGTTGCTCAAATGCATATAGCTGAAGCTTATAATTATGCCAAAGGGACTACTGATAAAATTGAAGTTTTAAAAAATTACAGGCTTTTAATGAAAATTGATTCTACTAATAACAATTTTCAAAGTGCATATAATTGGCAGAGGCAGTATTTTAGTTTAAAAGAAGAATTAGAGTCTCAAGATTTACCCAAAATCCCTGTAAATACAGACTCTATAAAAGAAGGCATGTCTTCAAGTATTGATGATTTTGATGATATTTCTTCACTCGAAAAAAATATTGAAAACGAAAACCAGGTTAAAAAACTCAAAGCAATCTCTTATATATTGGTTGCTGCTTTTATTACTGTACTAACCATTTTACTTCTTATTTATTTAAAGAGAAAAAACACTTTAAGGTACACACAAGAGCTAGAAGAAAAGAATGAGCAAATTCAAATTCAGAACGAAGCTATTTTAGAGCAAACTCATCATCTTGAAGAAATTAATAAAGTAAAAGACCGATTGTTTTCAATTGTATCTCACGATTTAAAAGATTCTATTTCTTCAATAAAAGGCTTTTTAGATTTACTTAAAGAAGATAGTATTTCTAAAGAGGAGTTTAATGAACTTATCCCTGAACTAAGCGAAAATGCGAATAATGCATCTTTGCTTTTATACAATTTATTAAACTGGTCTAAATCGCAAATGCAAAACTTAGAACCAAGTCCTGAGATGTTTAACATTCAAGAAGTGTTTCATAACAAGATAAGTTTGGTTGAGCAAAAAGTTGAGCAAAAACGAATTGTTGTTATTGACGAATCTCAACGCGATTTTGTGTACGCAGATAAAAGCATGATTGAAATTGTAATTCAAAATCTTATTACTAATGCTGTTAAATTTAGTAGAGTTGGAGACATCATTACAATATCTAACAGAAGCCAAAATGGTAATGCTTTAATTTGTGTTGAAGATACAGGTGTTGGTATTTCTAAAGAAAATTTAAGTAAGCTGTTTAAAAATAATAACTTCACTACCATTGGTACCAAAAATGAAAAAGGTACTGGCTTAGGATTAACTATTTGCAAAGAATTAGTTGAGCTTAACAAAGGTAGAATTTGGGTTGAAAGCACTCAAAATGTTGGTTCTAAATTCTTCATTGAACTACCTAAATCTAAAATTTCTGAGTAAAGTATTTTGTGTATTTTTACACAAAACAAATACTATGACTCGCTATCTTTTAATCTTATCTATTTTACTTTTATCATTAAGCTGTAAAAAATCTGAAAGCAAATCAGAGGTTGATAACGAATTGAATGAACTTTTTGCTATTATGCAAGGTTCTTATGATTCTGAAATACAATCGCAAGTCGATTCTACATACTTTAATATTTCACTTCACATGTATCCTATCTGGAAAGATAAGGGCAATTTTTTATATGTTGAGCAAGCCTTAAATAGTATGCAAGACAAACCATACAGACAACGTATTTATGAAGTAACAAGATTAAATGACAGCACTTTTAAATCTGCTATTTACACACTTGCTGTAGATTCACTTTGGGTTGGAAAATGGAAAACACCATCTGCTTTTGATTCTATATCATTAAAAGATATTACTCTAAAAGATGGTTGCGAAGTATTGCTAAAACGTATTGAACCTAATTATTTTGCTGGCAAAACAGGAAAAACCTCTTGTGAAAGCTCATTAAGAGGTGCGTCATATGCCACAAGTGAAGTTGAAATTTTAGAAGACAAAATCATATCTTGGGATAGAGGTTTTGATTCTAAAGGCAACCACGTTTGGGGAGCCGAAAAAGGAGGTTATATTTTTAACAAGCTAGATTAGGCCTTAGGTAAAAATACCTCAGCCATCATACAACGAGCACTACCTCCACCACACGTTTCAATAGTTTCTAATGAGCTTGATAAAATCTCACAATGCTTTTCTATTTGAGCAATTTGAGCTTTAGTTAAACTATCATGTGCTGCTTTGCTCATAACCAGATATCGCTTATCATCATTACCTCTTACTTGTAACATATTTCCAGCAAACTGATGCATTTGTGCTTCAGTAATAGTAATGATTTCCTTTCCATCATCTTTTAAATGTTGCAATACATTTTTACGCTCTTTTTTATCATCAATACTATCTGCACAAATCACAGCAAAATTTTCAGCAAGACACATCATAACATTAGTATGATAAATAGCCAATCGCTTTCCATCAACGGTTTGATTAGCCGTAAATACTACTGGAAAATAATCAAAATCTTCACAAAACTCTATAAACAATTCTTCATCAGCTCTTGGTGATAATGCGCAATAGGCTTTACCATTTTTACGATCTAACAACAAACTTCCTGTACCTTCAAGAAAAATACCATCGTCTTCAGCACTTGTATAATCAACAATGTTTTCGATTAAAAAGCCTTCTTTTTCTAATCGCATAAACACTTCTTCACGTCGCTCTCTACGTCTGTTTTCTGCAAACATTGGATACAATGCTATATCACCATTTTCATGAAAACTCACCCAGTTATTTGGGAAAATAGAATCTGGAGTATCCATTAATTTATCATCATTTTCAACAATTACATTAACACCAACTGCTCTTAGCTTTTCAACAAACGCATCAAACTCAGCTTGAGCTTTTGCATTAATTTCAGTGTTTTTAAGATCTAAATCTTCCTGAAAATAATTGTTTACAGCAGTTTCTTCGTTCATCCTAAAACTTACTGGACGAATCATTAATATAGTGTTAGTTGTTTGTTTCATGACTTAAAGTATTGTGATGCAAAATTAGTTTAAATTGATTAAGTTTGATTCATATTCATCTCAAGTTTTTGAACAAAAAATCAATCAAAATGAAAAAAATAGTAATCCTGCTGGTTTTAATCACTTCATGCAACTCAAAAAAGGAAAATACTAATTTCGACTTTACAACTGCTTTTGAAAAAAGCAATGGAACCGAAACAGCAACTTACCAGGAAACTATAACTTATTATAAAAATTTAGCTGAAGCATATCCTCAAATTTCAATCGATTCTGTAGGTGAAACCGATTCAGGTAGACCTTTACATATAGTTACACTAAATCCTGATGCTGAATTTAATTTTGAAACCATCAGAAAAAACAAACGTATTTTACTAGTAAACAATGGCATTCATCCAGGAGAATCAGATGGTATTGATGCTACTATGATGCTATTTAGAGATATTGCTCAAGGCAAAATTGAAGCACCAAAACATACTGTATTAGTTGCGATACCAATTTATAATATTGGAGGTAGCTTAAACCGAAACTCTACAACCAGAACCAACCAAAATGGACCTAAAGAATATGGTTTTAGAGGGAACGCTCGAAATTATGACCTCAACAGAGATTTTATAAAAAGCGATACTAAAAATGCTCGCACATTTGCTCAAATTTTTCATTTAGTACAACCAGATGTATTTATTGATAATCACGTAAGCAATGGTGCAGACTACCAATACACGTTAACACATTTGTTTACGCAACACAACAAGCTTGGAGGTGATTTAGGACAGTATCTGCACACCGAAATGATGCCAAATTTAGAACAAAAGCTAGTTACAAAACAATGGGATATCACACCTTATGTGAATGTTTTTAATAGAGTTCCTGAAGATGGGCTTAGCCAGTTTATGGACTCACCAAGATACTCAACAGGTTACACCACATTATTTAACACATTAGGCATGATGGTAGAAACACATATGCTAAAACCATATAAACAAAGGGTTGAAGGCACTTATGAGTTAATGAAAAGTATGATTGAAATCGTAGAAAAAGATTCAGATAAAATTAAAACCATGCGTTCTAATGCTTTAAAAACTTATCAAGATGCTGGCACATATCCCTTAGATTGGCAAATTGATACGACCAGAACAAGCACCTTAAAATTTAAAGGCTTTGAAGGCTCAATGTTGACGAGTGATGTTACTGGATCACAACGTTTAAAATACGACAGAACAAAACCATTTACTAAAGATGTTGTGTACAAAAACTATTTTAAACCAACTATAGAAGTTACTATTCCTAGCGCTTATGTTGTTCCTCAAGGATGGTGGAATGTAATCGATTTGCTAAAACTCAACAAGATTGAAATGACACAGTTTAAAAACGATACTACACTAACTGTTGAGAGCTATAAAATAGATAACTACAATACTAGAAATCAGGCTTACGAAGGTCATTATCAACATTACAATACAAAAGTAATTTCAACTCAAAAAGAAGTCTCTTTTAATAAAGGTGATTATTATATTAAAACCAATCAGCCTGCTTTTAGATATTTACTTGAAACTCTAGAACCACAAGCACCAGATTCGTTTTTTAACTGGAATTTTTTTGATACTATTTTACAACAAAAAGAAGGATTTTCACCTTATGTTTGGGAAGATATGGCTCTTCAATTACTTGAGAATAATACAGATTTAAAAACAGCTTTTGAAGCCAAAAAACAAAGCGAGGAAGCTTTTGCAAACAATTGGTATGCACAGCTAGATTGGATACATCAACAAAGTGCTTATTACGAAAAAGCACATTTACAATATCCTGTTTATAGAGTGAAGTAATTTATACTAAAATTTTAATATTAGCATAAGAGTTTTCCATTGCTTCAACAGTTTGCTTTGGGTCTAGCCACTCTACTTTAGTAATTCCCTCGTTTTCTTGAGGCTGAAGCTTCCCATCATAATTAGAAGTCATTTCAAACCAGTATGTAATTTTTATTTTATGCTTTCCGTTGCGTTTAAAAATATGGTAAGTAGTTTCTAAAGGTTTGGTAATTTTTAAACCTTTAACATTGGTTTCCTCTTCTACTTCACGCAAGGCAGTTTGCTCAATACTTTCTTTACCTTCAATTTTACCTTTAGGCAAGTCCCATTTATCATTACGATAAATAAATAAAATTTCTCCTTTGCTATTAAATACTTTTCCGCCACCAGCAACAACATTAGGCAATTTTTTAAGAAAGGTTTTAAGAAGCTTGTCTTCAGTTTTACCTATAAGTCTTGCCTCTTCTAATGAAGTAGAATTTAGATCTCTAATTACTTTACCAATATTAACCTTACTTAAAAGGTAATTCTTAAAATTAGTCTCTTTGCTAACTTCAGTGGTTAAAATAATTGGCTTGTCATTGACAAAAACTTTATACATCTAATAGCTTATAAAAGTATTGAATTGGTAAAAATATCATTTTTTGTTTCATAGCACCAAATTTGAAAATTAATTTTAAGTAAATTTTTGAAATTAAAATCTATAAAATTGTTTAGTTTTGCGTCATGATTTTTCACAAACAAACCGCTAAAAAAACCGCTGAATTATTATTACAAATTCATGCGATAAAACTACAACCTAACAAACCATTTACTTGGGCATCTGGTTGGAAATCACCAATATATTGCGATAATCGCATTGTATTATCATATCCTCCTATACGTAACTACATTAGAGAGACAATGGCAAAACATATTGAAAAGCAATATGGTAAGCCAGATGTTATTGCTGGTGTTGCTACAGGAGCTATTGGAATTGGAATTTTAGTAGCCGAATATTTAGGCTTACCATTTGTGTATGTAAGACCAGAAGCTAAAAGTCATGGTCGACAAAACCAAATTGAAGGTTACATTGAAAAAGGTCAGAATGTAGTAGTTGTTGAAGACTTAATTAGCACTGGAAAAAGTAGCTTAAATGCCGTAAAAGCATTAAAAGAAGAAGGTGTTAATGTTAAAGGAATGGTTGCCATTTTCTCATATGGTTTTGAAGTTGCTGCAAACAATTTTAAAGACGAAAATGTAACTTTACATACACTAAGTAATTACGAAAGCTTATTAGAACAAGCTCTAGACACCAACTATATAACCTCAAAAGAACAAGACGTTTTAGCAGATTGGAATGCCAATCCGAGTGAATGGAACGCTAATTGATATAACGCTTGTAAAATATAAAACAAATGAATTTAGAATCTCCAAAAGTAAGTATCGATAAATCATCACAAGACGTATTTGATTTTTTATCTGACGTCAAAAATTTTGAACAATTAATGCCTGAAAACACAAGTAAATTTGAAGTTTTAGGTGAAGATACTTTTGTATTTGCATTAAAAGGAATGCCAGAAATAGTATTAAAAAAGAAAGAAGCTGTTGCTCCAAATAAAATTGTACTTGGTGCAGCTGGTGGAAAAATAGACTTTTCTTTAACTGGACATATTACTTCTGTAAGCGAAACTAAAAGTGATGTGCAGTTAATTTTTGATGGCGAATTTAACGCTATGATGGCAATGATGATAAAAGGCCCAATAAGCAAGTTTATTGAAACTTTAGCTACTAATATTCCAGCAAACGTTTAATATAATAGAGAGATAGATTTTAAATCGAATTCTTTAATAATTTGGTCTTCTAATTGTACTTTAAGACATCCCGAATTAGATACTCCTATTATAAACCCAGAAAATAAATAACCTTCAGCGTTTTTAAATGTTGAAGGTTTATTTTTTCTAAACAGTAACTCTTCATAATCACCTTTAAGCGCCTCAAAATTCCCTGATTTTAAAATTTCAAAGTTCATTTTAAGATGCTTTAAAATAACGTGTAATAATTCATCTAAATTAAAATGCTCTCCAGAAAGAAGTTTTAAAGACGATGCATTAGGTAAATTTTCAAACTCAGTTTGGTTAACATTTAAACCAACTCCAATAATCGACCCTTGCAATTGGTTCTGTTTTATGACATTTTCAATTAATATACCTGCTATCTTCTTGTTCTCTGACAAAATGTCGTTAGGCCATTTTATCATTAACTTTTTAATATTAAATTCCTGTAAAGCCTTTAAAATAGATAACGCAACGGTAATACTTATATAAAAATGCTGGTCAATATTAACAAACGAAACATCTTTAAACACACTAAACATAAGGTTTTTTGAGTCTTCAGAGTTCCAATGCGTACCCATTTGCCCACGACCATTTGTTTGGTAGTTAGTTACCACAACTGTATAATCTTTAACTGCCTCTTCAGCACTCATCTGCCTTAAAAAAGAGTTGGTAGAGTCAATGGCATTAAGTTTGATTATACGCATATACAAGAATTAATTAAAATTATAATATTCTTAAGACTATTTAAAGTTCAAAAGAACTAAAAAAATAATAACTTTGCACAAACTAAATCAATTTAATGGCGAAAGACAATAATAACGCAGACCAATTAATAACAACGATATTAAGTGGTATTGAAGATGTAAAAGGAAGAGAAATTAGTATTCTAGATTTAAGAGAGTTAGAAAATACGGTTTGTGATTATTTCATTATTTGTGAAGGTACTTCAAACACACAAGTAAACGCTATAGTCAATTCTATACAAAAAAAGGTGAGCAAAGAGCTCAAAGATCATCCATGGCATATTGAAGGTAGTGAAAATGCAGAATGGGTGTTAATGGACTATGTTAATGTAGTTGTGCACGTTTTCCAAAAACATATCAGACAATATTACGATATTGAGAGTCTTTGGGGAGATGCAAAAACAACAGAAATAGAAACTAGTTACTAAAAAAAAATTAATGGCAAAAGAAACTAAAAATATAAACAAAAAACCAAAAATGAATCCATATTGGATTTACGGGATTATTATAGCCGTATTTTTTGGTATTCAACTTTTTTCAGGTGGTTTTGGTAATGAAGCTAAAACAACAACACCTGCACAATTTATAAACTACTTACAAAAAGGTGAGGTTGCAAAAATTGAGATTGTAAACAAAAGAGATGCTAAAGTGTATCTTACTGATGACGCTCAAAAAAGTGAAACTCACAAAGGCACAAAACCTTCTAGTATATTTCCAACTGTAACTCCGTTACCAAATTATGTATTTGAGTTTGGAGACTTGCAATTGTTTCAAGAGCAAATCACAAAAACTATTGATGAGAACAGCCTAAAAACTGAAGTAAAATACGTTACCGAAAGTAATGCTTGGGGCGAACTTTTATTATCGCTACTTCCATTTGTACTTATTATTGGTATCTGGATTTTCATCATGAGACGTATGTCTGGTGGAGCTGGTGGTGGAGCTGGTGGACAGATTTTTAATATCGGAAAATCGAAAGCAAAGTTGTTCGATGAAAACACTGATGTTAAAACTTCATTTAGAGATGTTGCAGGTTTAGAAGGAGCAAAAGAAGAAGTACAAGAAATTGTAGACTTCCTTAAAAACCCAGAAAAATACACCAAACTAGGTGGTAAAATACCAAAAGGAGCACTACTTGTAGGACCTCCAGGAACTGGTAAAACCTTATTAGCAAAAGCTGTTGCTGGTGAAGCTAAAGTACCTTTCTTCTCATTATCTGGTTCAGATTTTGTTGAGATGTTTGTTGGTGTTGGAGCTTCTCGTGTTAGAGATTTATTCAAACAAGCTAAAGAAAAATCTCCAGCCATAATTTTTATTGATGAAATTGATGCTATTGGTAGAGCGAGAGGAAAAAATAATTTTTCTGGTTCTAATGATGAGCGTGAAAATACATTAAACCAGTTATTAACTGAGATGGATGGTTTTGGTACAAATACAAATGTTATTGTATTGGCTGCAACCAACAGAGCAGATGTATTAGATAAAGCGCTAATGCGTGCTGGTCGTTTTGATCGTCAAATTTTTGTCGACTTACCAGATATTAACGAGCGTAAAGAAATTTTTGAAGTTCATTTAAGACCTATCAAAAAATCTGATGATTTAGATATAGATTTCTTATCACGTCAAACTCCAGGGTTTTCTGGAGCAGATATTGCCAATGTTTGTAATGAAGCTGCATTAATAGCTGCAAGAAATGGTAAAAAAGCTGTTGATAAACAAGACTTTTTAGATGCTGTTGATAGAATTATTGGTGGATTAGAAAAGAAAAATAAAATTGTTACTCCAGATGAAAAACGTGCTGTTGCTTTCCATGAAGCTGGTCATGCAACCATAAGCTGGATGTTAGAGCATGCTGCTCCATTAGTAAAAGTTACAATTGTTCCTCGTGGTCGTTCATTAGGTGCTGCATGGTATTTACCAGAAGAGCGCTTAATTGTAAGATCTGAACAAATGCTTGACGAAATGTGTGCTGCTTTAGGTGGTAGAGCTGCTGAGAAAGTTATCTTTAATAAAATTTCTACAGGTGCTTTAAGTGATCTTGAAAAAGTAACAAAGCAAGCAAGAGCCATGGTAACCATTTATGGTTTGAGTGATAAAGTAGGTAATCTTACATATTACGATTCTTCAGGACAAAACGAATACGGATTTACAAAACCATATAGTGAGCGTACTGCAGAACTTATTGATAAAGAAATATCTGATATTATTGAAGAGCAATACCAACGTGCTATAAAAATATTAGAAGACAATAAAGATAAGCTGACAAAATTAGCTGAAGTACTTCTAGAAAAAGAAGTCATTTTTAAAGACAATTTAGAGAAGATTTTTGGTAAACGCCCTTTCGGAAAAGATGACGAAGTTGAAATGCCCAAAAACAACACTAAAGACGTTAAGACTGAAGAAGTTAAAGCTGAAGATGAAGAAGAAGTTAAAGACGACTTATTAAAATAAACCTTATACAACCTTATAAAAAACTTAAATTAATCTAATGTTAATTTAAGTTTTTTTATATTTGGTAGAATCAATTTAAGAAACAGGTTAATAGCAACCCATAAATGAG